>Ga0115554_1000554_pt1 | contig 25786 bp, 21 predicted proteins | sample COGITO_mtgs_1104_3_FD_87283 | JGI IMG/M metagenome (GOLD analysis project Ga0115554, IMG submission 87283) | Pelagic marine microbial communities from North Sea - COGITO_mtgs_110404 | ecosystem: Environmental > Aquatic > Marine > Epipelagic | place: Germany:Helgoland, sampling site Kabeltonne... | reverse complement strand
TACTCCCCCTACATCCAAGTAAAACAACCGTTAAAAGAACTCCCCCTACCAAAAAGCGGACAGCAAAGATAACACGCATTCACCAATTAAAAACTAAAAAATAAATGTTTTTTGAAAATAATTTCAAATGACTGTAAAACAAGACTAAAAGTGAATTAAAACAAATAAAGCTCTTTGTTATTATAGATTTCTTACGGAAAGATAAGTACGATCATTGCTCGATACTCTCAGCTTGAAAAGATTGTAGTTCTCCTTGATCAAAAGCAACAGATACTTGTATAGGATTACAGCACACCTCACAGTCTTCTACGTAGGAAGCATTTACGGAAGGATCTAATAACATAGATATCTCTTCCCAGCAGTACGGACATTGAAAAAAATGCTCAAACATTCTATTATGTATTATTCTTTATAATTTTCCTTGTTATACTACAAGTTCTAAAATGCTACATTTAACAGCTGACCTGTAAGTTGTAGTAGTTGAAGTTCAGCTAATTTTGCAGTATACTTCGCCGCATTTTTTGTGACTTGTGCATTTAATAGATTTAATTGCGCCTGCCTAAACTCTACACTTGTAATCTGACCGAGTTTTAATCTTTCTTGCGAACGTGAAAAATTATCTTCATTTGTTCTCACATTTTGTGATTGGAGATCGTAAATGGTAAGTGCATTTTTGTAATTTCCTTTTGCGTTTGCAATATCACGTAGTACTTGTTGCTTCAATTGTTCTTTTACCAACTCTTGACTCTCACGAAAAATCTTAGCATTTTTAAGTGCAATTACTGATCTGCCTCCATCAAAGAGATTCCAACGTAATGTAGCTCCTGCAGCAAGAGAATTTGAAGTTCCTGTCGTACTTGGGAAAAACGCAGAGGCAGGATTATTAGAACGATTCCACCCGTAACTTCCTGTTAAGCCTACCGTAGGTAAAAATAATGCCCTTGCCGTTTTGATTTGATAACCACTAATAATGATATCTTGTTCTGACTGAAGTAAGGTCACATTGTTTTGTAATGCCTGTTCTATATGACTATCTACAATAAGTTGATTTACAAAAGTAACTGTTGTATCTGCCTGAAACTTATTTTCTAAATCTCTATTGAGAACTACATTAAGATCCCGTTGCGTATTTCTCAAACTCTGACGTGCATTTAATACGTTTATACTATCTGTAGTGATATCTACTTTTGCATTAAGTACCTGAAGTTTATTAACCTGCCCATAATCAAATTGATATTGTGCTCTCACGGCTCTATCTTTACTTACCCGAAGCGCTTCTTCCAAAATAATGACATTTTCTTTGAGTCTAGCTACTTCATAGTACACAGAAAAAAGCTGTAGCATCGTATTCTCTATGGTTTCGCGTGCTTCTAACTGCGTTAGATTATACTGTTCTTTAAGTTGTTTGTAATTATAATAACGCCCTAATCCATCAAATAAGGTGTAGTCTAGATTTATAGACGCATTATACCGAGTTGTCTCAGCACCTACAATTTCTATATCAGGCCTTGGGTTGCCTTCAGCGTTTGTAGCACCTCCAAAATCTGTATTACTGGAAGTTCTATCAAAGTTTGCGCCTGCATTACCTGTTAATGAGGGTAAAAAATCAGCATTGAGAATACTGGTATTATTTTCTGAAATTTCGACTTGATTATTTGCCAATTGAATTCCAAAGTTATTTTCAAGCATAAGAGATACCGCTTCTTCTTTGGAAAGTATTTTGGCTGGTATTTCTTGTGAGTACGCTTTCGCGAAAGCGAATACAACGAGAACAGAAAATATGCTACACTGCTTAAGATTCATAAGTTTGTTCTGTAATAGGTTCTGGGTGTGATTTTTCATTTTCTTCTAAAGCCTGACTTAACTCGTCATCTGAATGTAGATGTGACTCACTTTCTTTTTGTTCTTTGATCGCTCTCTCTACTTCTTCTTTGGTAACCTTACCTCCTACATACAACCACTTAAATCCAACTTTGATACTATTACTAAAGGAAAGAAAAATAGGTAACAAAATAAGCGTGAGTATGGTTGCAAATCCTATTCCGTATGCAATAGAAATTGCCATAGGAATTAAGAACTGTGCCTGTCTACTGGTCTCAAAAATTAACGGTGCCAGTCCTGCTATCGTAGTAATAGAGGTTAAAAAGATAGCTCTAAAACGAGAGCGACCTGCTTCATAAATAGCATCATCAAAGGTCATCCCTTCTTTCAGGTTGGTATTAAACTTCCCAATAAGTACTAGGCCATCGTTTACCATAATTCCGATAAGAGCGATAATTCCTAACATAGAAAGAATATTTAAAGGAAAATCATGTACCCAATGTCCCCAAGCTACAGCTGGCAAACTAAAAGGAACTAATAATATCAATAATATAGGCTGACTATAACTACGGAAGGTAAACGCAATCGTGATATAAATTAGTAATAATACGATAAGTCCTACAGGACCTAGGGAGTCCGTAAGCTTATTTGCTTCTCTATTTTGCCCTTCATAAGAAGGTGTTACTGTAGGATATTTAGACAGGATTTCTGGCATGATCTCGGTACGTATCTCTGCAACAACATCTGTAGCACTTGTCGCTTTAGGATCTTTTAAGTCTGCTGATATTTGTATTTCCCTTTGTCCTTCTAAATGATTAATAGCTACATCACCTCTTTGGATGGTATAGGTTGCAATTTCTTGAAGTGGCACACGATCTCCGTTGGGTAGAAGAATGCGCATCGCATCCATATCTGCAATAGAAGAGCGATCTTCTTTATCATAGCGTACCCACACACGTATTTCATCTTGACCTCTTTGGAAGCGTTGTGCTTGTGTGCCAAAAAATGCAGCGCGTACTTGCGCCATGACTAAGCTAAGGTTGAGTCCTAATGAATATGCCTGTTCTTTTAACTCTAGGCGTATTTCTTTAATTCCGGCAGGATCATTATCTGTAACGTCTTTTAAAAGTTCGTTTGATAGGAGGACGTCTTTCAGTTCTTTTTTGACTGCTTTTAATTCTTCTATGTTATTTCCTAGCAGGGACACCGAAACGGGACTTCCGCCAAAGTTTCCACCGCCACCAAAAACAAGACTCTCAGCGCCTATCACCTCGCCTACTTTTTCGCGTAAGCTATTTGTTACTAATGCCGATGTAATTGCGTCTGGACGTTCTTCTCCAGGTAATAAGTTCATCGTTAAGGTTGCTGCAGCTGTTCCCGGTCCTAAATTTTTTATAATATTTTCTGTGAGTTCTTTACCTGTACCTGCAAGGTACTTTTCTGTAAGTTCTTTATTTACCTCTATGGCTTTTTCTTCTATAAAAGAGATAATACTATCTGTCACTTTCTCATTGGTTCCGTTAGGCATATTGAGCGTGATCTGAACACGATCACTCGCAATTTGCGGGAAGAAAGCGCCTCGTATAATACCTGCTCCAAAACTTCCTACGGTTAAAAGAATGACAAATAGAAATATAGATACTGTAATAAGTTTATAGCGAAGCGTTGTTGTTAAGATAGGACTGTACACACGATCTCTAAGCCAAGTCATAATACCATCTCCAAATGTATTCACATATCTCAGTTTTGAAAATAGCTTTCCTATAGTTGTTGTAGGTTTCTTTCCTTCTTTACGTAGGGCTTTTGAGTGTGCCAAATGCGCAGGTAGGATAATTAATGCCTCGACCAATGAGACTGTTAGTGTTAAGATAACGACAACCGATACTTCTCCAAAAAATTCTCCGATACGACCATCTAGAAAAAGAAAGATCCCAAATGCTAGTAAGGTGGTTATAATTGCAGATACAATAGGAGGAATTACTTCCATTGTACCATCTATTGCTGCTTGAATAGGTGCTTTTCCTTTTTCGTAATGTTGGTATATATTCTCGGCAATGACAATCCCGTCATCTACCAGAATCCCAATCACGATAATCATCCCAAATAGTGAAAGTACATTAATCGTTACGTTAAAATAAGGAGCCAACATAAACATTCCTAGAAATGCAACAGGCAATCCAAAGGCTACCCAAAAAGCTAATCGTGTATTTAAGAAAAGACTCAAGAAAATTAACACCAGAATCATTCCTATAATAGCATTTTCTGTAAGGAGTGCTGTACGTTGTACTAATGTTTTAGAAAGGTCTGAGATCACACTTAGCTGAACATTATTATACTTTGCATTAAAGTCTTCTATATATTCTTTTACTTTCTCGGCGCTAGAAATAAGATCTTCTGAGTTGGTACTTGTAATCACTACATCAAGGGAGGTCTCTCCGTTATAAAAAGTAGCATTAGGAGTTTCTGAAAAACGATCTCGCACAATCGCTATATCTTTTAAGCGTATGGTGCGTCCCGTAGCGTCTGCTCTTACAATTATATTTTCGAGCTCATTTCCGTAATAAGATCTATTATTGGCTCTAATTAAGTATTCTTCAGCATCTGCTTTTACAGTTCCTCCAGTGGTTAGAATATTTGTTCTTGAGACGGCTTGTGCCACTTCATCAAAAGAAATATTATAGGCGAGTAAGTTATTTTCGTTTACAGCTATTTCAATTTCTTCATCTGGATATCCAGAGATACTAATTTGTGATATGCCTTGTATTCCTCTAAGGTCGTTTTCAATTTGACGTCCTATTTGTTTTAAGGTGGCTAGTGGAATATCTTTCCCGCTTACCGCGAAAGAAATGGTTTGTCGTACTGATTCTAGCTTTGACACCACCAAAGGCTCCATTCCTGAAGGAAAGGAGGGTACTCGATCTACTGCATTCTTTACTTCCAGAAGCATAAAATCGATGTTTTCTCCTTTTTCTATTTCGACATTAATGCTTCCACTATTTTCTCTCGAAGTAGAGGTTACCCTGTCTACACCAGCTAATCCTTTAAGGTTGTCTTCTATTTTTAAGACAATGCCTTCTTCTACCTCTTGTGGAGAAGCTCCAGGATATATAATAGTAATTAATATGTTTTTTGAATCTACTAATGGAAAAAAGGAAGATCGCATAGATAGTGCTCCCAAAATTCCTAAGACAGCAAAAGCGATGACAATTACATTTACAGCAACGTGGTATCTTATAAAGTAAGAGATTAGTTTTCTCATGACTTACTCGGTTTTTGCTGTCTTGTTTTTTTCATATACTTTTACCCTCATTCCAGCATACGCTCCTGGAACTGGTTTATTCACGAGAATGGTACCGTTAGGCACTCCTTTAATCACGACCGTTTTTTCAGAAAAATAAACAGGTTTTACATCTATGATATCAAGAATGGTGTCTCTTACTACAAATAATTGTTTTTCTGATTGTAATAAATTTCTATCGATGGTGATGGCGTCTGTCTCTTGGCGTGCATTTAGTTTTGCTTCGAGATACATTCCTTCACGAAGTGACTCATCTTTTACTTCGATAAAAGCAGTGATGGTTTGAGATGCTTGTTCTATGTTTCCATTGATACGTGTGACCACACCTTTGTACTCTTTTGAATCGTCTAGATTTTTTAAAGTAACTTCTTTCCCCACTTTCAATAAATCTGCATAGGTCTTACTGATAGCCACTGGAAGTTCATAAATTCCAGTTTCTATAAACTCCCCTATTTTTTGTCCGCTACGAACTAAGGCTCCTTCGGTCACATTTGCCTCAGTTAGTATTCCGGTATAAGGGGCTACTATACGATATTTGTACAATCGTTGTTCTAAGTTTTTTACATTATAATACGACGTAAGGATATTACGTCCTGTTATAAAATAGCGCTCTTTATCTGAAGTGATTTCTGGTAGCTCTGATAATGATTTATTGATATTATATGAATTCACATATAACTCCCATTTAGCGTAAGCCTCTGGATAATCTAATCTTAAATCTGGTAGTATAGCGGTAATTTGATTGATCAAATTGCTTTTCTGAGAATTTACGGTTGCTCTAAACTCTGAAGCGTCTAATCGCAAAAGCGTTTCTCCTTTTCTAAAAACCTGTCCTGGCTTAAATACTTTGCTGCCTCCAATAAGTACACCTTGAACTTCTGAATATAATTCTACTCTACGCTTAGCTGTCAGATTTCCGTTGGCTTCAATTACTATAGGGACAAGACCATTTTGAACCGTATCTACAAAAACAGTTTTTACTACAGGCTTTGGTTTTGGTCTCTCTTTTTTGTCCAAGTCAAAAAGCTTGATCATAGCAAAGCCGCCTAAGGCAACAATTAAGAGACTAACAACAATTTGTAAAACTATTCTCATAAATTCTGGGTTGGTTATATCGAGCTCATAACATTTCCTTAATTTTTATCAAGGGATTGTTAAAGCACAAAAGTATGCACGCTCTTTCTATCATTTCGTTAAAAAACTCACAATTTAAATATACTTCGATTTTAATCCTTGATAATGAATTAGAAATATGAAAATATATAATCTGTGGCTAGTTTAAAAAAGGCATTGCATCTACTTTTTCAAGAACCAAAACTAAGATAGTTTTTCAATGTGCCCTGAAGTTGTTTCCCAATCTTCCATTAATTGATCAAGGTCTTTCTTTTTATTTTGATAATTATCAAAGAAATTAGGTTTTGATACTGTTGTATCATAATCAATTTCCATTTCTACATCAATGGCTTTGATTTCTCGTTCTAATTTATTGATCTGAGATTCTATTTTGCTCAATTTATTATTAAGACCTTTCAGCTTTTTCTGATCTTCATAGGATTGCTTATTATCTTTCTTAGCTTCAGCTTTTACGGGTTGGTCATCTCTTTTTTCTATTTCGCGCAAGCTTTCAACTTCTCTTTCTCCTAGATAATAATCTATATCTCCTAAATATTCTTTAATGCGATGGTCTTTAAATTCATATACCCGATCTGTAAGTCCTTGTAAGAAATCTCTATCATGCGACACAACAATAAGTGTCCCTCCAAAATTTCTTAATGCCTCTTTTAATACATTTTTGGATTTTATGTCAAGATGATTGGTAGGCTCATCCATCACGAGTACGTTAAAAGGTTGTAGCATCATTTTGGCGAGTGCTAACCTATTACGCTCTCCTCCTGATAAGACGCGTACATACTTATCTGCTTCTTCTCCTCTAAAGAGAAAAGATCCTAAAATATCGCGAACTCTTGGTCTTGTTTTCTCATCGGCGGCGTCAATCATGGTTTCTTCTACCGTTTTGCTACCGTCTAAATATTCTGCTTGATTTTGCGCAAAGTATCCTATTTGTACATTATGTCCTAATTTAAGGTTTCCCTCACTTTCTAATTCACCAACTATAATTTTTGCTAACGTGGACTTCCCCTGTCCATTTTGACCTACAAATGCCGTTTTTGTATCTCTTTCTACTAAAAGATCTATCCCATTCAGTACTTTTTTATCACCATAACTCTTTCCTATGGATGCTGCTTCTATCACTACTTTCCCAGGTGTAAGTGATATAGGAAATTTAAGCGTCATCACACTATTATCATCTTCATCTACCTCAATACGATCTATCTTATCTAACTTCTTGATAAGAGATTGTGCCATGGTTGCTTTAGAAGCTTTCGCTCTAAATTTTTCAATGAGCTTCTCTGTTTGTTCGATTTGCTTTTGCTGATTCTTCTGCGATGCTAATTGTTGTTCTCGTAATTCTTGGCGTAAGATCAAATACTTGCTATACGGCTTCGGATAATCATAGATGCGCCCTAGCGAAATTTCAATCGTACGATTAGTTACATTATCTAAGAACATTTTATCATGGGATACAATGGTAATAGCTCCCGAGTAATTTTTTAAAAAATTTTCTAACCAAATAATAGATTCTATATCTAAATGGTTGGTAGGCTCATCCAGCAATAAAATATCATTACTCTGCAATAATAGTTTTGCAAGCTCTATACGCATACGCCATCCTCCAGAAAAAGTATCTGTAAGTTTATCAAAGTCTTCTCTTTTAAATCCTAACCCTTGAAGAATACGCTCAGTATCACCTTGATAGTTATAACCCCCATGTATCTCATATTGATGCTGGATATCATTAAGGTCTATCATTAATTGATTATAACTCTCACTATCATAATCTGTACGTTCAGATAGCTGTATGTTGATCTCTTCTAGTTGCTTTTCTAGCTGTTTTATTTCAGCAAACGCTTCATAAGATTCTTCTAGGACGGTGCGACCTTCTACAAAGTCAATGTCTTGCTTAAGAAATCCTATTTTGATTTCTTTTTCTATGGCAATCGACCCCGTATCATACTCCTGTTCACCAGAGATAATACGTAGCATGGTAGACTTACCTGCCCCATTTTTACCCACTAATCCTACCCGATCACCAGCATTAAGCCGATAGGTTATTTCTTCAAAAAGATATTCTCCTTGAAAGGATACTGAAAGATTGTGAATATTAAGCATGCTTAAATAGATAAAAGTTATGACCTCCTCAAAAAGAAGAGTGCAAAGATGCTTAAATTTGTACTCTAAATCAACATCCTTATGGCATTTTTAAAAGGAACAAAATTGAATAGTATTCTATTTGGCAAATGCCCAGTTTGTCAGAACGAATCTATGTATAAACAATCAAATCCTTATATTCTCTCCCAAACATTGGATATGCACGAGCGCTGTGCACATTGTAATACCAAATATAAGATTGAGCCTTCCTTTTTTTATGGAGCTATGTACGTAAGTTATCCTGTAGGAATTATGTTTGCGTCTATCGCTTTTGCGATCACCTATTTCTTTATCGGAGCTACGCTAGTGAATACATTTTTAGCTATTGTAGGCACTATGATTGTATTTTTACCTATTATTATGAGGCTTTCGCGAAACATCTGGATCAACTTCTTTATGACGTATGATAAAACCAAAGATCAACTAGCAGATTCTTAGTCATCTTATTTTTTTCCGAAACGCGTTATATTTATTTCTTCTGGTAGATTTTTTCCATTTTCTAAGTGTTCATAAAGATCTATTGCTAGCATTGCAGACATCATAATACCTCGTGTTCCTAATCCATTAAAAATAGCTAATTGGGGAAATTCTGGATGCGTTCCTAATAAAGCTCTACGATCGCCTACAGTAGGTCGTATTCCTACTTCTTGATCTACAATTTCATAGTCACAAGAAATCAACGAAGTTAGTTTTTCTATAAGTTCTGTTCGCGCTTCTTTTGTAGGGTTGGTATCTTTATCTTTCCAATTAAAGGTAGCTCCCACTTTATATAAGTTGTCCCCGAGAGGAATGACAAAAAAAGAGGTCTTAATAGCTGCTGCTAGTTTTAAATCTTCTGCTTTTATAATAATATATTCTCCTTTATTTCCTACAAGCGGTAATTGTTTAAAATAAGGATTCTTTTTAAGCCCATACCCTTCAGCAAAAACAATACGCTTTGCACGGATTCCTTTGTAGATCACTCCTTGATCTATGCATTCAATTTCTGAATGTTCAAAGTCCGCTTTCGCGAAAGCGTTCTTAGTCTCAAGATATGCCTGATATTTTTTTTGAAGCTTCTTAATATCAATTCGCCCCGTTTCTAAAACTTGCCCATAGGCATGCGGAGCCTTTATATGTGGATTATGATCAGGAACGAGCATAGGAGAAATAAACCGACAAAGTTCTGGTTGATCTGAAGCAGCAAACCAATTATTCTGGTCTTCTACAGATGAGAATACTTTTTGAACAGGCAACTCATATAAACAACTCGCCTGAATTTTTTTTTCAATTTTTCTAAAGTAAGGAACAGCGATATCTAATTGCGCAGTTGCTTTCCATGGCAGTGTATATCTTTTTAAAATAACAGGATTGTATAAGCCTGCGGCTACGCGACTTGCTCCATCTACTCCATTATCAAAAACGATAAATGCCTTATTTGCATTTTCTAACTGTTCGCAAAAAGCAATTCCAGCCAATCCTAAACCAACAATAATATAATCTACTTCTTGCATACCAAACAAAGATACTAATGTATTGAATAGATAGAAGCTTAGAGTGAACTATTACTTGAAATAGTGACATAAAAAAAGGTCATTTAGATATTATCTAAATGACCTTTTACATTGTTTAGAACTATATTAATAATTCCAAAGATCTTGTTCAAGATCACGTATAGATTCTTTAATGCGAGTAGATTCCAATAACTGCATCATTGCATTATTATTAATATACTCTTTTACTCTACGATCTCCTTGTACATTATCTTCTCTATAAATAATACCACTAAAGCGTCTACTATTTAATAAGTGATCAAAGGATATAGGCATTGAGGTGTTTTTTCGATTAAAGGCTTTTGCTTTATGCAATACCTCTCTAGCACCTGGGAACCATACCCAGAAAAGCTCAATATCTTCTTGAGTAGGATCATCTAAAAAGTTTACATCTCCAGAAACTGGAGCGATCCCTAGCAAACGATACTTAAGTTCTCCTTGGCGTTTATCTACATACCAATATCCTCTTATATGATACGCATTGATATCTTGAGCCGTAATACGTCTCGTTTCAATGTTGTAATCAGAAATTGGTAAACCTTCGTTAAGTTCTCTATATCCATCATCAGTTGTATCTGTTACTTTAAGTGCCGCAGATATATCGTCTAATGTGATCTTATTTGTAAAATATGAATCATCATAAATGGCATCTATTGTACCATTCTTAATGTTTTCCATTAAGACTTGGTATAATGAACGTCTATCTGATCCTATATTAAGTGTATCAATAGGGTAATACAATGGGAAATTAACACGCTCATCTAGATCGACTACCTCCCATGTGTTTTTAGACCATAGAACATCTCTTTTTTCTACGTATCCATAAGGAAGCGGCGCATCATTATCATTTGCTTTTTGCTCATCTGTAATGGCGAACATTTCATCTGGTGTTTTTGCATTAAGGATATTCCCTTGTGCAAATACAGAAGATGTCATTACAAAAGCAAATGCTATTAGAATTAGATTCTTAAGATTCATAATTATAAAATATTAGTTTGTTAACTCTATAAGAACGGGTGAAATCTTTCTTAAATTGTATGATGAGTTTCCTTGTATTTTTGCTTTGATATCAAAGATTTGAACAACATCACCTCTTTTCACCTTTTTAAGAGCATTTCTTGCAGCATCATTTAGTTTAGTTCCTTGAACTAACACTGTTGCTGATCCAGGTGCTTTAAATTTAAAGCTATCTACTCTCAGATTTAATTCAAAATCAAAGTCTGGCAATGCTGCTCCAACGGGTGCAGCTCCAACAGCTTCTCTTGTCATCTTAAGTGATCCAGAATCATCGTTACGCATCGTTCCTACGGGACGAGGAATATCTTTGATACGGAATGTTGCGTTATCAGAAACTGCTCCTCCATCTGGTAGCTTAGCATTAACGTTAATCGTTACTTCTTTACCTGTGCTTGGAGACATCATATAACTAGATCCTTTAACACGATTTAATCCCTTACCACTAGCAGTAACATTACTATCATCAACACCAGCAAATGTAATCGTCATTGGATTTTGAACCCCACGGTAAACTACATTCATCTTATCGGCAGCGATAGTCGCTGAATTAGGTTTATTAATAGTAGTAAAAGTTTGATTTACTTCTACAGGAACTTCTTTTCCATCTTGAAGATATACTAATGTACCTGTAATATCGTGATCACCAACGCCACCAGTATTTACGCCTAGAACTAATTTACCACCGTCAAAACTAATCTTGTCATTAGGAATTGCACGACCGTCTAATTTAAGTTCTACACGAGATGGTTTTGTAGATGCATCTACACGACCTAAAGAAAGAACTCCGTCGAATGTAGAACCTGTATAATAAGCTCCTTTTGACGTAGTCATAACCGTCTCGTAGTTATCCAATTTTGCTAACTGCTTAAGGTTACCAGAAAGTAATTTAGATAATAATTCATTTTCAACAACTTTAATATCGTTTTGAATCTGAGTCATCTTGGTCACAGAAGATACCATTGGAAAACCAACAAAGTGGTAATTAATGTAGTCTTTAGTTACTTTACCCGTTCCTTCACCAATAGTTATAGAACCTGTACTAAAATCTTCTTTGACTTGATCAACCAATGCTTGATTACCTTCTAACAAAGGCAACATCCCATTACGATACTTATCCATCTCATCTAAGAAACGCTGACCCTCTTTAGAGATCTTTCCACTCTTGTAATATCTCTCATCAAGAAATTGCGTCTGGTCCATCGTCTCATAGTCATCTCGATCTTCAATATCATTCCCTTTGTATATAGCTTCTTTTTCAGATTCTAAGAAGTCATAAAAAGTTTTAGAAATATCAGCGGCTATTTGTGCGGTAGAGGCTGCTTTTGCAAACTCTTCGTTTTCACTAGATTTCTTTTTAAGATCGGCTAATGCGAGATTATTTTTAGATTCAAAACTATTATTTGATCGTCCTAATTTTTCATTTATCGATCCAAATGCCGATAATACCTCTTTTGACATATTAAGTGCTAGCATCGCTATAAACACTAAATACATCAGGTTAATCATTTTCTGCCTTGCAGATAATTTTCCTCCTGCCATGTTTCTAATTTTTAGTTTTAATTAATAAAATAGTTATAAAACTAAAAGTTAGTTCTTAGACATTGCAGACAACATGCCTCCATATACACCATTAAGAGAAGAAAGGTTTGTAGCAAGACTTTCCATTTGCTCTTTAAGTTTCCCAGCGTTCTGAGTTACTTGCTCATTGATCTCAGCCTGACGACTAGAAGACTCTACTTGAACTTTATAAAGGCTATTTAATGATTCCATTTGCGCTGCTGCAAGTGCCATCTCTTGGCTGTATTTTTTAGTAGAATTCATTGCTTCTACAGTAGGAGTGATTTCTTTTGCCGCTCCTTCAAAATTACGGATACTGCTTCCTAAGCTAGCCATTAACTCACCGTCAATTTTAGCTTCTTTAAGCATACTATCTAATTTTTGAGAAAGAATACCTTCAGCATCTTTTGGAGCTTCTTTTTTTCCTTTTGACTGACCTCCAGCTAATTCTGGGTACACCAATGCCCAGTCCAGGTCTTCATCTACTGATTCAAAAGCTGAAACAACAAATACTGCAGCTTCCGTAAGCAATCCTACAATAAGCATCTCGTTTCCATAAGGCCAGTGCATAATTTTAAATAAGGCACCTACAATTACTACTGCAGCTCCTAGTCCGTAGACCATATTCATTAGTTTCTTACCAGATTTTGATTTTGCCATGATAATTTAATTTTTTTGTTAAGGTTTAGATTTAGTTATATATAATTTGGGGTATTAAATACGATGTTATTTAGGTGCTTTACGTAGGTTCACCTTTTCATCAAGTCCTAAGAAATCCTGTACTGTTCTGAATCCGATATAGCTTCGAGCTGAATCTTGGTATTCATAATCACGAGAACTTACTTGGAGAAAATAAGCTACATCTTTCCAAGAACCACCGCGAATTACTTTTCTTCTATTAGAAGTGTCATTTACGTTAGGATTCATTGTAGACATATACTCATATGAGTTAGGGTCGTAAGAAGACGCTACCCATTCTGAAACGTTACCAGCCATATTGTATAGGTTATAATCATTAGGCTCATAAGCGTCTGCCTCTACAGTGTACAATGCTTGGTCTGCACCATAATCACCTCGTAAAGGTTTAAAGTTTGCTAAGAAACAACCTCTATCATTTTTTGCATAAGGACCTCCCCAAGGGAAATCTGCTCCTTCAAGTCCACCACGAGCGGCATATTCCCACTCAGCTTCTCCAGGAAGTCTAAAACGATTTATAAATTGTTTTTTCTTTGTTTTTTGATATTCATTCTTGTGTAGTGTTCTCCACTCACAGAATGCTTTTGCTTGCATCCAATCTACACCTACTACTGGGTAGTCACCGTAAGCATCATGCCAGAAATAATCATTGTGCATAGGCTCGTTATATGAGTATGCAAAATCTTTAATCCACACAGTCGTATCTGGATATACTTTTACTCTTTCGGTCTTTATGTAATCTTTACGTTTACCATTTTTAACTCTTGCAGCAGCTTCTATATCCAAATACGTATATCTGAATTCTAATTTATCTACATCAATAGTACGCTGCCCATTGTAGGCTTCTTCTACAGGAATATACATGGTATCCATAACTTCTGAATAATATTCATCTGGATAATCATTTGTATCCCATATAATATCTATTTCTTTATTAAGCTTACGACCTTCAAAGCCGGTTTCGCCTAATCCATAATAGTTATCATACATGTATTGTTGATATGGATTTAGATTTTCAGTATCACCATCAGCAAATGCAAAGTCGCCAATACCGCCACTTCCTGGGGTTTCCCCTAAGTCGTCTGCCATAATAGCAAGTTTTGTACGTACAATGGAATCTCTTACCCAATGTACGAACTGTCTATACTCTGAATTTGTGATTTCTGTTTCGTCCATGTAGAATGAACGTACTGTCACGGTCTTTGTAGGGGCATCTTCTACGGCAGCGATATCATCATCACTTTTTCCCATTATGAAGGCTCCTCCTGATATTAAGGTCATTCCATAGGGCTTCTCTGGATGCCAGCTCTTGCCTTTAACTCCGACAAGCTCTCCTCGATCATTTCCTTTGCCACAACTGTATAACAAAGTCATTATCGCAATAAATGCAACACACTTTTTCATAGGATATAGGTTAAGTATTCTAGATTTTAGGACGTAAACCTATTTATTTATTTTCAAATAAACAATTTATTTGCCTAAAACCTTTCATTCTAATTTTAGTTAGTACTGGTTATACCTCATTCTTTTTGCGCGCCTTGTACCATCTTTCTGGTATATTTTGGTTACAGCCATCTAGATAGTCTTGATGCGTGCAAGGTAATAACGTATGCCTTTTCAATTTATTATTCAAACCAGAAATAAATGGTATTTCTATCCACCATCTTTCGGTTTTTTTACTCTTATAATAAGTAAGCACCTCATCATCAATAGGTACTTGATAGGTAATAAAACTTCCTTTTGCTACATCCAAATCTTCATTGGTTCTATAATTGACTCCTTCTATAAAATACCAAAGCATCTGAGCAACAAGCATAGCTGCGGTTTCTTCATGTACATCGTTCTTGTATTCAAAAATACCAAACGAGCTTACTTTATCGCTAATTCCTGCATACCGACAAATGGCACAAATCTCTTTTCCTTCAAAACCATTAGGTATTTTATTATGTCTATAACTCAATTCACTGCTTTTTATAGACCCCATATCTACAACAACGATATCTGCATCTCGCATAACAGGCTCTACACTCTTAATGTGTGCTGTAACATTCCCGAGACGATACGCATCAAAATAGAGACGATCCATCAAATTTATTTCTTCTTGTGAATTAAAGTATGTCTGAAATCCTATATTGCTATAATTAAATAGATTATAAGGTTTATCTACTATAATTTTACCTACATAGGAATGGTGCTCTAGAGACTTGCTTGTATCTCCTAAGTCAAACCGACTATCCACATTTACAAGATTTACCATCTGATCTAATTTATCATAAGATCTATAAATAGGATATACCAAGTCTTGACTCCCTCCTAAAAAAACAGGAATGATTTTTATTTTAACGAGTGCTTCTGTAATAGTTCTAACCGCAAAATAGGTGTCTTCAACACGATCCCCTTTATCTATGTCACCAAGATCTGCTATCGAGGTATGCCAATTACCAGGAAATAATTCGTAAAAAGCTCTTCGAATCTCTGTAAAAGAAATAGTCTCCCCTAAGTGATCCTGATCTCTTCTATTTTCGCGTAAGCCAATAATAGCTATTTTAACGCCTTGTAGATCAGGAAAACCTTCACGCTCGCTATGCACTCTAATTGTATTGCCTATACATTGATGGTGTAATAACTGAATATGCGCTATAGCCACATCTGTCACGGGCAACAAAAAATCAAATGTCATTGCTTATTTCTTTTTTGCTGTTGGTTTTTTACGTGTAGTTTTCTTTTTAGGCGCTTGTTTTTCTATAATATCTAGCACTTCTTGCAAGGTTAGCTTTGACGCATCTACAGTTTTAGGCAATTCGATCTTAGTTTTACCTTTAATAATATTAGACCTTCCCCAGCGTGCTTTCTCAACACGTATGCCTTCTGCCTCAAAATTATGAATCACTTTATCTATCTCTTTTTGCTTCTTATCTTCAATAAGTTGAACAATATCTTCATCTGAGAGATTATCAAAATCATATTTTTTATTGACGTTAATAAACATTCCGTTCCATTTTATAAAGGGTCCAAAACGACCTGTACCTTTCTGGACAGGTAAATCTTCATACATATATATAGGCGCGTCTGCGGCTTGTTTTTCTTTAATATATGTAATTGCCTCATCAAGATCTACATCCATAGGATCTCTTCCTTTTGGGAGAGAAACAAAAACTTTTCCAAAGCGCACATAAGGTCCAAAACGTCCATTATTAACTTGTACCTCTTCGTTTTTATAAACCCCTAAATCTTTAGGTAGTTTAAAAAGATCCATCGCCTCTTCATAGGTAATACTACCCAACTGTTGATCTGGCCCTAGACTCGCAAATTGAGGCTTCTCTTCGTCTTCTACAGTTCCTATTTGCACCATAGGCCCAAATTTACCTAATCGAACGCTCACAGGCTTCCCTGTTGCAGGGTCTGTCCCTAAAACTCGCTCCCCTACTTCTCTATCAGCATTTTCCTCAACATCTTTTACTCGTGGATGGAACTCTTGATAAAATTCTCTCATCATCGTAGTCCATTCCTGCTTTCCTTCGGCTATGTCATCAAAATCTTGCTCTACTTTTGCTGTAAAGTTATAATCAAGAATATTTTCAAAATGGTTGACTAAAAAGTCATTTACGACCATACCTACATCTGTAGGTACTAATTTTCCTTTATCAGAACCTACCGTCTCTATCAGTTTCTTTTCTGTCAATTTACCCTTTGAGAGCTTCAACACATCATAAGATCGCTCTGTTCCATCTATCGTTCCTTTCTCCACATACTTACGGTTTTGAATCGTAGTAATGGTTGGTGCGTATGTAGATGGTCTTCCAATACCAAGCTCTTCTAATTTTTTAACCAGTGATGCCTCTGTGTATCGGTAAGGAGGTCTTGTAAATCTTTCTGTCGCTGTTATAATTGAGTTTTCAAGTGTTTCTCCTTTTCTTAAAACAGGAAGCAATCCTGCTTCTTCTTCATCATCATCGTCATTACTTTCTAGATATACTTTTAAAAACCCTTCAAATTTTAACACTTCTCCATTTGCAGTAAAATTATCTGTTCCTGCAGAAGATGCTATTTGAACATTAGTACGTTCTAGTTTTGCTTCACTCATTTGAGAGGCAATGGCACGTTTCCAAATAAGCTCATATAATCTTGCTTGATCTCTATCTATATTTACAGAATGACGAGAGAAATCTGTTGGGCGTATCGCTTCGTGAGCTTCTTGCGCTCCTTTTGATTTTCCTTTATAATTTCGCTCTTTGCTAAAAGCTTCTCCATAGGCAGAGATAATTTCTTCCTTAGCTGCATTTTTTGCATCTACAGATAAATTGACACTATCTGTACGCATATAGGTAATAAGCCCTGCTTCGTACAAACGTTGCGCGAGTGTCATCGTCTTACTTACTGAAAAGTAGAGCTTACGACTCGCTTCCTGCTGGAGTGTTGATGTTGTAAATGGAGGTGCTGGCGATTTTGATGCCGGCTTTGTGGTAAGCGCTGCAACTTTAAATTGCGCATTTACATTTTTTTCAAGAAACTCTTTTGCTAAAGCTTTACTCGTAATATTTTTAGGAAGTTTTGCTTTGAATGATTTTCCTTCTTCATTTGTAAAAGTTGCATCTACTCTATAAGAAGCCTCGGCAGAGAAATCTTGAATCTCTCGTTCTCTTTCTACAATAAGACGTACAGAAACCGACTGTACTCTTCCTGCAGACAAACCTCCTTTGACTTTACGCCATAATACTGGAGATAATTCATAGCCGACTAATCGATCCAAAACACGTCTTGCCTGTTGTGCATTTACAAGATGGTAATCTATTTTTCTTGGATTTTCTATGGCGCGAATAATAGCTGACTTTGTAATCTCATGAAATACGATACGCTTGGTACGCTCAGGAACTAATCCTAATTCTTGTTCCAAGTGCCAAGCAATAGCTTCTCCTTCACGGTCTTCATCACTAGCTAGCCAAACCATTTCTGCTTTATTTGCAAGGTCTTTCAGCTTTTTGACTACTTTTTTCTTATCATCAGAGACAATATAATTTGCCTTAAAATCACCATCTACATTTACTCCTAATTCCTTAGAAGGTAAATCTGCTATGTGACCAAAACTACTTTCAACCTTATAGTCTTCTCCTAAAAATTTTTCAATAGTTTTTGCCTTTGCAGGTGACTCTACAATGACGAGATTCTTTGCCATACTTCTTTTTTTTTGGGACTACAAAAGTAGATGAAATATTTAATTTAAAATTCCATCTTGGACAATTCTCTTAAAAAAGACCAAAAGAAGCCCACTTAAACAAACTGTTTTATAGGATATTACGCTTTCGCGAAAGCGTATAAAAAAGAAAATACTACGCTCCTATTTGAGCAATAGCATCGTCATCTTCATAAAAACCTACTACTTCTTTGTATATAAAATAGGGTGGCAAGTACACAAAAGATGCTGTAAAAAGAACACCAATACCACATAATATTAAACCAGCGAATTGAGCTAACAAACCAGACACTATGATTAATAAAAAGGCAATAAGCCACTTCTTCGTACCTAAGTTAAACGACGCATAGATCACTTCCTTTACAGATAATTCTGGATTAAAAGCAAAAATGACACTTATAAATTGTAGCGGAATTATTACGTAAAAAATAGGAACAACACATAGCAAGTAAGAAGCAATACCAATTCCCACAGTAGCTAAAGAAAGAACAAACAGTTTCTTTATATATTTCTTTTTAAAAAACATCCCCCAATTCACTCCTTGCTCACTTTCCAACCCTCGATCTCTCATACGTACCTGACGATAAAAAGCCGCCTGCAAGCCCATAGAAAAAAAGCTCATAGCCGCTATGACTACTATATAAAAAACACATATCCCTATCAGAAACAAAATAGATGCCGCATCACTCACCTCAACTCCTTCTCCTCCATCCAAAATAAAAACTCCTGCCATTAAGGGTATATAAAGAATAAACATAACTCCAAATACAACACTAAATATGATCAATTGCATCAAAAATCCCTGTAGCCATATTTTTTGAAATAGGCTAAAAGCATTATTAAATACATCCCCAAAATCTACAGATGCATTCTTATGTATTTTTTCTTGAATTTCTACAAACGTCATTACTAAAATTTTGAGCGAAAATAAATGAATTAATAATATCGTATCCTATCTAATATTAAAACGACCTTGCTATAGTCATGGCTGTATATTGCAAACGACCTTCTCTTGCAGTTTCCTTAGTCGTGTAGTTATATACTATACTATAGGTAGTACAGTTTTTTCTATATACAATACCAGATATAAATCTTCCAATAGAAGGGACGGCGTCTAGTGTAAATGGGGAGTCATCGCCAAAAGGATGCCCTTCTATAAGTGCATTATTGATTACATATCTATAGGCAACTCCTACATACCCATAAAATTCTCGCTCACCTCCTATTCGATCAAACGCCGAACTTGTTGCTAGCGATGATCGTTTTCCAATAAAGGTTCGCACTTCTTGATCTACATACGAAAGTCGTGTCCCCAAAGATGCAGTAGATTGCAAGGAGATATTTTTGAGCCAATAGGAAGAATTTAAAAGAACGTTTGTAATGTACTTGCCTTGAAAATTTAGATGTATGCTATTTGCTATTTGACCTTCCCATACAGGAAGAAAAGTATTGATAAGTTCATGATATTTTATTTGGAGATCTTCTGCTAAGGACTGTGGTCCCACTAGTCCAAACTCTCCTTGTAATGACCATATATGAGTTTTTTTAACCTTAGAAATTAGACCTGATATAAATAAATACCCTGCATACGGTCGTTCTAAAAGATCAAAATCCCTTTCAAAGAGTTCTCTAGGCGTATAGGTTTCTTGTCCTAGTCTCAAGTCTAATTGTATAGGTGCATCCTTTTCTCTTTTAAATATAAAATCTCCTTCAAGCAAACGACTATACCCAATAAAAGTCCCCGTCGTATAATAGCGATCTATAGCAAAAACAAAATCATTATCATGCTGCAATGATACTTGTTGTTTATAGGCTTCTTGAGAAAAGAGAGTGACACTAAAGAAAAGAAATACATATAATAAAGCTGTATTTCTCAAAATAGATATCTGTTTAAAAAATATATGTATACAACACGTACTATTTTCCATAGAATTAAAGCGTCAACAATCCGTTTGTCGAAAAAAATAAAAATTATTTAGATGAAGATTTTTTTAGTTCTTGCCCCTGATCTTTCAATAAACGTCTAAAGTAGTAAAACTACACTCAAAAATAAAACTGCCACTTTGTCACAATGCCAAGTAAACTGTATCTTTGTACGATCATTGACAATTAATTTTAGAGTCAATCAAAAGAATGGAGAAAATAATCGACGAACATAAACAAGGAGAAGCCTTAACTATAGAAGGAAACACAGGCAATACTAAAAAACTTTTTATAGAAAGTTATGGTTGCCAGATGAATTTTTCTGATAGTGAAGTCGTTGCTTCTATACTTGCGAAAGAGGGGTATAATACAACACAAAATCTTGAAGAAGCAGATTTAGTTCTTGTAAATACCTGTTCTATACGAGAGAAAGCTGAAATAACAGTACGCAAACGCCTAGAAAAATATCAAGCTATTAAACGAAAAGAAAATCCAAATATGAAAGTAGGGGTTTTAGGTTGTATGGCTGAGCGTTTAAAAAGCAAGTTCTTGGAAGAAGAAAAAATTGTCGACCTCGTTGTGGGTCCTGATGCCTATAAAGACATTCCTAATTTACTAAGTGAAGTAGAAGAAGGTCGAGATGCCATCAATGTGATTCTTTCAAAAGAAGAAACCTATGGAGATATCTCACCCGTACGATTACAAACCAATGGCGTAACTGCTTTTGTATCTATCACCAGAGGATGTGATAATATGTGTACATTCTGTGTGGTTCCATTTACACGCGGGAGAGAGCGTAGTCGTGATCCACAATCTATTCTAGAAGAAGTAAAAGACTTAGTTTCTAAAGGATATAAAGAAGTAACACTTCTGGGTCAAAATGTAGATTCGTATCTATGGTATGGTGGTGGACTCAAAAAAGATTTTGAAAAAGCCAGCGATATGGCAAAAGCTACTGCGGTAAACTTTGCGCAGCTTATGGATATGGTCGCTATCGCATATCCTAAACTACGTATTCGTTTTTCTACAAGCAATCCTCAAGATATGACACTAGATGTTATTGAGGTAATGTCAAAACACAAAAACATTTGCAACTATATCCATTTACCAGTACAAAGCGGAAGCGATCGTATTTTAAAATTAATGAATCGCCAACACACCGCTGCCGAGTACAAAACACTCATAGATAACATCAAACATATCATACCAGACATTGGGATTAGTCAAGATATGATTACTGGATTCCCTACAGAAACCGAAGAAGATCATCAGGACACCCTAGATCTCATGAATTATGTAAAGTATGACTATGGCTTTATGTTTTATTATTCAGAACGCCCTGGTACACTTGCAGAACGTAAAATGGAGGACGACATTCCGTTAGAAACTAAAAAACGTCGTCTTCAAGAAGTGATCGATTTACAAAGAGAGCTTTCAAGAAAGAATCTAAAAAAATACTTACATAAAACCGTAGAGATTCTTATTGAAAGACAATCTAAAAAGAATAAAAATGAATGGAGTGGTCGTAATGATCAAAACATCGTAGCGGTCTTCCCTAAAGGCAACTATAAAATGGGTGATTACGTCAATGTAAAAATTAATGAGTGTACCACGGGAACACTCATCGGAGAAGCCACTGGGTATGCTCAGTATTGGCTGGATTAAATTTGTAAAAAGTACGCTTTCGCGAAAGTGAAGTTCATACCGAGCTAGCCGAAGTACGAAAGCGTATAAAAAGATATCCACCTTTGTGGACATAGATATGGAAAGTATTCAAGCAGTAAAACAACGATTTGGCATCATAGGAGATAATCCTAAACTAAACCGCGCTATCGAAAAAGCCATCCAAGTAGCTCCCACAGATATTTCTGTATTAGTTACCGGAGAATCTGGGGTAGGTAAAGAAAGTATTCCAAAAATTATCCATTCTTTATCTCATAGAAAACATAATAAATACATAGCTGTAAACTGTGGAGCTATCCCAGAAGGAACGATAGACAGTGAACTTTTTGGTCATGAAAAAGGAGCTTTTACAGGAGCTACCCAAACCAGAAGTGGTTACTTTGAAGTTGCCGATGGCGGTACTATCTTTCTGGATGAAGTAGGCGAACTCCCCTTACCTACACAAGTACGTTTATTAAGAGTATTAGAAAACGGAGAATTCTTAAAAGTAGGATCTTCAAAAACGCAAAAAACAGATGTTCGTATCGTGGCTGCCACCAACGTAGAAATGTTTGAAGCCATTGAAGACGGAAAATTTAGAGAAGATTTGTATTATAGATTAAGTACGGTAGAAATTAGTTTGCCACCCTTGAGGGAACGTAAAAATGACATTCATTTGCTCTTTAGAAAGTTTGCTTCAGACTTTGCTATGAAGTACAAAATGCCCACCATTCGTCTAGATGAGCAAGCCACTCAGCTTCTCATTCAATACAGATGGGCAGGTAATATTAGACAGCTACGTAATGTCGCAGAGCAAGTTTCTGTACTAGAACAAAATCGTTCTATCACAGCAGATACCATACAGCAGTATCTCCCTGACATGGGGAGCAGGCTCCCTGCGGTTGTAAACAAAAAAGAATCATCAGACTTTTCTAATGAGCGTGAGATTTTATACAAAATATTATTTGATATGAAATCTGATCTTAATGATCTTAAAAAACTCACCTTAGAGCTCATGAAAAATGGAAACACTGAAGATGTGAGAGAAGAAAACGAATCTCTTATTAATAAAATATACAGTAAAGAAGATACCTATGACACTGCCGAAGAAGTCATGGAAGTATTACAAATCCCAGAACAAGCAACTCCAATAAAGCCTCCTCCTACAATAGAAACCAAAGAAGATCCGTATCACTTTGCTGAAGAAATTGAAGAAGAAGAGACCCTATCTTTACACGATAAAGAACTAGAGCTTATAAAAAAATCCTTAGAACGTCATAAGGGAAAACGTAAAGCTGCTGCAGATGAACTAGGCATAAGCGAGCGTACATTATATAGGAAGATTAAACAATTTGATTTATAATTTTATAAGATCATTGTATATTACTTAAGGAATTTTAACAGGCATTAGCCGTTGTATCAGTATAAAATGAGCATGAAAAAATTATTTTTCACGTATTCTTAGCTAAGAATAATTATTTATGCGAAAGCGAAGCGGTTGATCTAAGTAGAAGATTTTTATTTAGTTCATTTCAAATGAACTAAAAATTTTAAACTAAATGAAAAAAACAATTACTATACTATTTGCAATTTTATGTTGCTTTACTTTTCAAGGATGTGGATTTTACTCCTTTAGTGGTATCTCTATCAGTGAAAACATTAAAACATTCCAAGTAAACTTCTTCCAAAACCAAGCACCTATTGTAGAGCCTGGTATTGATCGTACATTTACGTTTGCATTACAAGATTTAATTCAAGATCAAACTAATTTGAGTCTTGTCCCTAATAACGGCGAGCTTCTTTATGAAGGAGAAATTGTAGAGTACTACATAGCGCCTCAAGCGTCTACCTCCGACAACACTGCTGCTCAAAACAGACTTACTATTGCTGTAAATGTGCGGTATTATAACAACACAAAAACCGATGGCGAAGATGATTTTGAGAAACGATTTTCTTTCTTTTCCGATGTGCCAGCTACAACACAATTAGTAGGAAGTGCTCTTGATGTAGCATTAGAAGAAATTTTTGATCGTATCACACAAGATATTGTCAATGAATCATTGGCTAAGTGGTAATGAATACGCAAGCCTTTACATATCTCTTAGAACATCCAGAACATATCACGAGTTCACACACTACCGATATTCGGAGTTTAATAGATGAATTTCCTTATTTTCAAAGTGCACACGCTCTCTATATTAAAGGGCTCAAGAACCAAGAAAGTTTTGCTTATAACAAAGCCTTAAAAATAACGGCAGCACACACAACAGACAGAGCTGTTTTATTTGAATACATCACGTCAGACGTGTTTGATCAAAATGAAATAAGTACTCAAATTAAAGCACAGGAAACGCACTTAAGAACTTTAGATATAGAAGATCTACAAGATGTATCGCTACAAGTACAGCAAGAAGAACAAGAAAAAGCTTCAAAAATTTTAGATCCCAATTTATTTGTAAAAAAAGAGAACTCCGACATCACAAAACGTTCTCCAAAAGAAATACTCTCTGTTGGAAAACCCTTAGAATTTGAGCCTAATGAGGTGCACTCTTTTCAAGAATGGATGCAGTTATCTAGGTTTTTACCTATAAAAAGAAAGGGATCACCACAGGAAACAAATCGAGAGCAAGTAACAACCTCGCCTCCCAATACAGACAAAAAACTTGAGTCGTCTCTAGTAGTAGATTCCCAAGAAACAAATACTCACATCAAAAAACGTAAGCAAGACATTGTTGACTCTTTTATAACATCTAATCCTAAAATTCAATTTTCACCAGCTACAATTTTACCTAAAAAAAATCTCGCAAAAGAATCTTTCATACCTTCTGAAGCCTTGATGACAGAGACCTTAGCACGTGTTTATGTAGAGCAAAAAAACTATAAAAAAGCAAAGCAAGCTTATCGAATTTTAAGTTTGAAATATCCAGAAAAAAGTGGTTTCTTTGCAGACCAAATTCGAGCAGTAGAGCAATTAGAAGAAAATAAAGAATTATGAGTACTACATTTTACATCTTTTTAGTATTAATCGTTATAGTAGCCTTTTTACTAGTCGTAGTTATTATGGTACAAAACCCTAAAGGTGGAGGATTATCTTCTTCTTTTGGTGGTGGTGGAACCCAACAACTTGGTGGTGTTCAGAAAACAACAGACTTTCTTGACAAAGCCACTTGGGGATTAGCAACCATTTTATTGGTACTTATCTTATTAAGTAATATTTCAATTTTTGGAGATAAAGGAGTTGAATCTCAAATATTTGACCAAAATGCTGTACCTACTACAGCCCCTGTTGATGTCCCTACTTCAGATGATACGACAACTGATACTCCAAATGGAGGAGGTCAATAATAAATTGATTTTATAAAATATAAAAATGTCAACTTTTCAAGTTGGCATTTTTTGTTTGACACCGTTTGTCATTGACCGCTGTAAATTTGTCAGCATTCCACAACTGGCACAATTACTGACTTATTTATAGGGTAAAACTTAATTTAATTAACCTTAATAATACGAATCAAAAAATGGCTTTAAACATTAAACCACTTGCTGATCGTGTAGTGATAGAACCACTACCAGCAGAGACACAAACCGCATCTGGACTTTATATTCCTGATTCGGCACAAGAAAAACAACAAAAAGGAAAAGTTGTTGCTGTAGGCTCTGGCAAAAAAGATTATGATATGACTGTAAAAACAGGAGACATTGTTCTTTACGGAAAATATGCAGGTACCGAGCTTAAACTAGACGGCATTGATTATATGATTATGAAAGAAGAAGATATTCTTGCTATCGTATAATACGTAAAACTAAACCACTACAAAT
>Ga0115554_1000553_pt1 | contig 25817 bp, 16 predicted proteins | sample COGITO_mtgs_1104_3_FD_87283 | JGI IMG/M metagenome (GOLD analysis project Ga0115554, IMG submission 87283) | Pelagic marine microbial communities from North Sea - COGITO_mtgs_110404 | ecosystem: Environmental > Aquatic > Marine > Epipelagic | place: Germany:Helgoland, sampling site Kabeltonne... | reverse complement strand
TGGGTGCTGTTTGACGGTCCAGTCGACGCCGTGTGGATTGAGAATATGAACACCGTACTTGATGACAACAAGAAGCTCTGTCTCATGTCTGGTGAGATTGTGAAGATGAGTGATACGATGACAATGATGTTCGAGGCGGAGGATCTGCAAGAAGCTTCTCCCGCAACTGTCTCTCGTCTTGGAATTATTTTTACTGAGACTCGGAATCTCGGCTGGACTGTCCTGCGCAATGTCTGGCTCAAGTCCCTTCCTGTGAAGCTTGGCGAAACGATCCCTGGGGGCTGGGAGCCCCACTGCGACTTTATTAGCAACTTGTTTGACTGGTTGTTTCCCCCGGCTCTCTTTTTTGTTGAGAAGTTTTGTCGCGTCCCTACTCCAGTAACCGATATGGAGTGCTGCACTTCGCTGATCCGCCTTTTGGAGTGCTTCCTGGAGTCTAGTACTTTTGGTAGTGACATGGAGAAGTGTTTGGAGGGACTCTTCATCCAAGCTATGGTTTGGAGTGTTGGAGCTATCGTTGACAGCGATGGGCGTGTGAAGTTCAACGAGTATATGCACGCCGTCATGCGAAATTCTGATGTTCTTAAGGACAGCAAGGAGCATGAGGAGTTCTTGATCAAAAGTCCGAACTACCTTCCCTCCCTGCCGGAGGGAACTACTGATCGAGTCTTAACCGCTGTTCCCTGCGACGTCGTTGACAGTGTGTACGACTTCACTTTCGAACCCAAGAAGATGCAGTGGATCAACTGGATCAACACTGTGGAGGAAAAGTTCGTTATACCTAAAGAGGCCCAGATGGCTGATATTGTCGTCCCTACCATCGATACGATCCGCCACAACTTCTTGATGAAAACGCTCATCACCCATGGCATGCATGTTTTGGTGACTGGTGACACCGGGACCGGAAAGTCTGTAAGCGTCAAGAAGATGCTCATGGGAGGTCTCGAATCTAAGTACACCAATATGTTCCTCAACTTTTCTGCTCAGACTAAGGCGAATGCGACCCAGGATATCATCGACAGTAAGCTGTCCAAGCGCCGCAAGGGTGTGTTTGGACCTGAATTTGGCTATCAGTGCGTCGTCTTCGTTGATGATCTTAACATGCCCATGAAGGAAGAATATGGTGCCCAGCCCCCGATCGAGATTCTTCGCCAGTGGATGGACCACAGCGGTTGGTACGATCGCAAAGAGAACGTTTATCGTGAACTCGTCGATATCCAGTTCATGGCCGGGATGGGACCTCCTGGAGGCGGAAGGACTCAAATTACGCAACGCTACGTTCGCCACTTCAATTTGCTTAATTTTATCCCCTTCAGCGATGAGTCACTCGGCCGCGTTTTCACCACCATTGTGGACTGGTTCTTTGCCAAGGGTTTTGTTGGACCCGTGAAACAATGCGGTGCAGGGCTGGTCAGCGCAACGATAAAGGTTTACAATGATATTAGCTCTACCCTCTTGCCCACTCCGGCTAAGTCTCACTACACCTTCAACCTGAGAGACATCAGCAAAGTCTTCGGCGGAGTTCTACAATGTACCCCCGATAATGTGAAAGACAAGGAGAGTATTGTGCGTCTTTGGAGTCACGAAGTTTTCAGAGTCTTTTACGATCGTCTGGTGAACGACGATGACCGGACTTGGTTCGAGTCATCGGTCGCGGCCATGGCCAAGGAAACCTTCAACACTGACTGGAAACGGATCCTAGGTGACAACACCACACTCATGTACGGAAATTTCATGGATCCTAAGCCTGTCATTAAACCGTACATCGAGATAAATGACCGAGCCAAATTGAGAACCGTTATGGATGAGTATTTGGAGGACTACAACATGATGACGAGCAGACCTATGAGCCTTGTTCTCTTCCAGAACGCTATTGAGCATGTGAGCCGAATTTCCCGCATTATTAATCAACCCAACGGTAACGCTTTGCTTGTCGGTGTTGGCGGGAGTGGAAGGAAGTCTCTCTCCATCCTGGCAACTTCCATCGCTGATTTTCAGCTCTTTCAGATTGAAATCAGCAAGTCTTACGGAATGGTTGAGTGGCGCGAGGACATCAAACGCATGATGAATATTGTTGGAATTGAAAACAAATCAGTTGTCTTTTTGTATGACGACACCCAGATTGTCTACGAGGCAATGTTGGAAGACATTAGCGGTATTTTGAACACTGGGGAGGTTGCTAGTCTTTTCAACAATGAGGAGATGAGCATGATGGTCGAAGCACTGAGCAAGGAGGCCAATGAAGAAGGCATCAACACTGGAAGCCAAAGCGAAATGTACCTCTATTTCATCAACCGATGCAGGAAGAATCTGCACATCATTTTACCGATGAGCCCCATCGGAGACCAGTTCCGTACTCGTTTAAGGATGTTCCCTGCTCTTGTCAACTGTTGCACGATTGACTGGTTCACGGCCTGGCCCGAAGAGGCGCTACGAAGCGTGGCCAAGTACTTCTTGGGGTCACTGGACATCGACGACAAGACGAAGGATGGAGTGATGGACTGCTGCGTTAATATGCAAGAGAAGGTCAGCAAGATGAGCACTCAGTACCAAAAGGAGATGGGACGCTGGTACTACGTCACTCCTACTTCCTATCTGATGCTGATCAATACCTTTAAGGGGCTACTGAACAAGCAGAGAACTGATGTCGCCGACAGAAAGGCGCGCTACGAGAATGGTCTCACGAAAATTCTTGAGACGCAAGAGCAGGTTGATGTAATGCAAAAGGAGCTTATCGCTTTGCAGCCTCAGTTGAAAGAAGCCACAATTGCAACCGACAAGCTGCTTGACCACATTGCAGTCGACACAAAGGTCGCAAACGAGTCCAAGGCCGTTGTTATGGAGGAAGAGGCCGTCTGCAACAAGCAGGCAGCTGAGAGTAGCGCCATGGCAGCCGACTGCGAGGCCGATCTCGCCGAGGCTTTGCCTGCTCTAGAGAAAGCTATCAAGGCGTTGAAGTCTCTTTCCAAAAATGATATTGTCGAAGTGAAGGGCATGGGCAAACCCCCTGCGGCTGTGAAAATGGTGATGCACGCTGTATGCATTTTGATGCACGTAAAGCACGACATGATCAAGGATCCAGATGGGGGAACCAAGAAAATCAAGGACTTTTGGGGTCCGGCCAAGAAACAACTCTTGGGTGACGTCAAATTTCTCAGTAATCTTGAAAACTATGACAAGGACAGTATGACAGACGAGATGGTTGCACAAGTCAAATCATTTACAGATTTGCCCGAATTCCAACCTGAGATCGTGAAAAAGGGTAGTGTCGCAGCTGCCGGCTTGTGTCAATGGGTGCATGCGATGGTTGTTTACCACAGGGTCGCCAAGGTAGTCGGACCCAAGAAAGAAGCTCTGGCAAAGGCTAAGGCGGAGCTGGCGCAGGCCCAGAGTGAACTGGCTGGAAAGCAAGCACAGCTGAAGGAACTGATGGACAAACTTGCGGAACTCCAAAAAGCACTTGATGAGGCTGAGGCCAAAAAAGCGCGTTTGCAGGCCGAAGTAACGGATTGCAGCAACAAATTGAAGCGTGCTGAGCAGCTTATCAATGGTCTGGGGACAGAAAGAGTTCGTTGGGGAGAGCTGAGTAAGGAACTCGGGGTGCTGTACGATAACGTCACTGGGGATGTTATGCTTAGTAGCGGCGTGATTGCTTACTTGGGGGCCTTTACGGCTCACTACCGAGAGAATGCTATTGCCGCCTGGAGCGACCTTCTGACTAGTAAAGAGATTACCTGCAGTGAAACATTCCGTTTGAGCGACACTCTTGGTGACCAAGTACAGATTCGCGCGTGGATCATAAACAAACTGCCCAACGACAGTATCAGTATCGACAATGCGATAATGCTTAACAGGAGCTCTCTGTGGCCTTTGATGATCGATCCCCAGAGCCAAGCGAATAAGTGGGTCAAGCAGAGCGAGGGGCCGAACGGTTTGAAGGTAATCAAACTTACCCAAGCCACCTTCGTGCGAACCATCGAAAACGCTATCCAGTTCGGCAGCCCCGTGCTACTGGAAAACGTCTTGGAGAGTATCGATCCAATTCTGGACCCGATCTTGCAAAAACAGATTGTCACAACTGGAGGGCAGGCCACAATTCGTCTGGGAGACAGCACAGTCGAGTATGATAACAAGTTCAAGCTGTATATGACCACCAAATTGTCCAATCCCCACTACCCCCCAGAGTTGTGCGTCAAGGTGAATTTGCTCAACTTTATGGCCACATTGGACGGATTGGAGGACCAGATGCTTGGAGTGCTTGTCGCCATGGAGGAGCCAGAGCTGGAAGCACAGAGGGAGCAATTGGTGCTTGAAGATGCTGAGAATCAAAAGCAGCTAAAGGAAATCGAGGACACCATCTTGCACTTGCTGAAGAACGCCAAGGGGAACATCTTGGACGATGAGGTCTTGATTGACACTCTGCATCAGTCCAAGGTAACCTCAAACGACATCAAAGATAAGGTGAAAGTCGCCGCAAAAACGACCGCAATCATTGCCAAAGTGAGGGCGAGCTACAAGGTAGTAGCGTATCATGCAAGTAATTTGTTCTTCTGTATCGCCGACTTGGCCAATGTCGACCCCATGTACCAGTACAGTCTAGAGTGGTTTATTGGCCTATTCCAAAACGCAATTCGGAGCACGGAGAAGACTTTCGACAAGGAGGAGAGGGTGGAAAACTTGCAGAATTCCTTCTCCTACATTCTTTACAACAACATTTGCAGAAGTCTATTCGCCAAGGATAAGCTATTGTTCTCGTTCTTGTTGTGCACCAAGATTATGTTGAGCAGGGGACTTCTTAGGCAGGTTGACCTGCGTTTCTTTTTGCAAGGAAGTACCGCGCTCGAATGCTCCAAGCCGCTTCCCACCGGGGCACACAGTGAGTTCGTCTCTGAGAAAATTTGGATGGAAATGATTGCGCTCTCGCAGACAATCTCCGAGTTTAGTGGGTTTGACGATTCTTTTGCAAATAATTTGGACACTTGGGAGAGAATCTACAACAGCAAGACTCCCTATGAAGATATTGAGGAGTTTTTGCAGATGGGGAAGAACGAGGAAGACAAGTACAGCAAGTTCCATTTGCTCGTCGTCACCAAGTGTCTAAGACCGGACGTTGTCGTTCCAGCAACCATGGAATTCGTTAAATTCAACATCGGGAAAGAGTTCATCGAGGTGCCCCAGTTCGATTTGGCACTATGTTTCAAGGACAGCAACTGCAGCTCGCCCCTGATTTTCGTTTTGACGCCAGGGGCTGCGCCCATGAATGAGTTGACCAAGTTGGCTGACGAAATGGGCTTTGGGGGAAATAAGCTGACTGCGATCAGTCTGGGGCAGGGCCAGGGACCCATCGCAGAGGCAGCCATTCAGGAGGCTGCTGATAAAGGGACCTGGGTGTGTTTGCAAAATTGTCACCTCAGCGTCACGTGGATGCCAGTCTTGGAACGGATCTGCGAGGGCTTCAGTGCGGACAGGGTCAATGACAAATTCAGGTTGTGGCTCACGAGTGAGCCGAGCAAGTCGTTCCCGGTGTTTATTTTGCAAAATGGTGTGAAAATGACGGTTGAACCTCCCAAGGGTATGCGAGCTAACTTGCTCGGCAGCTACTATAGCATTGAAGAGGAGTTTTTGGAGGGGAGCGCTCGGCCTGCTGAATTCAAGAAGATGCTCTTTGCGTTGGCTTTCTTCCACGCTACCGTCAGGGAAAGGAAGAAATTCGGGCCTTTGGGATGGAACATCCAGTATGTGTTCAGTGGGCCCGATCTGAAGATCAGTATGGACCAGCTGAGGATATTTGTCGATGACAGCGTTGGCCTGCCTGTTCCCTACCCGGCATTGCATTATCTAACAGCAGAGTGCAATTATGGCGGCCGAGTGACGGACGACAAAGACAGGAGGTGTTTAGCTAACATTTTGGACGACTTCTACTGCGATAAAATCCAGGATGATGACAACAAGTTCTCCACTAGTGGAATTTACTACGCGCCGAAGGAGGGTAACCTCGAGACCTACAAGACTTATATTGAGGGTCTGCCGATGACAGAGGGGCCAGAAGTGTTTGGATTGCATGAGAACGCGAATATCTCTTGTGCATTGAGCGAGACTAACTCCTTGTTAATGACGGCGTTGAGCTTGCAGCCAAAGAGCAGCGGGGGAGAAGGCAAGGGATGGGCTGAGATGCTAGCGGAGCTTGCTGTGGACATCGAGAAGCGAATGCCGCCTGCGTACGATATGGAAAAGGCCTTGTTGGATTTCCCTGTTATGTACGAAGAGGGCATGAACACTGTCTTGACTCAGGAACTGCTGAGGTTTAACAGGCTGACAAACACTATTAAGAGCACTTTGCACGAAGTGCAAAGGGCAATTAAGGGACTCGTGGTGATGAGCGGGGATCTGGAGCAAATGGGCAATGACATGGTCTTGTCCCAGGTCCCTAAACTGTGGGGGAAAGTGAGCTACCCCAGTTTGAAGCCGCTGGGCGGCTGGGTGACAGACCTCTTGCAGAGGTTAGAGTTCTTGAACTCATGGATGCAGGATGGAAAGGCACCGCCATTGTTCTGGATCAGTGGTTTCTTTTTCACTCAGGCTTTTATCACCGGAACTTTACAGAACTACGCTAGGAAAGAGAAGAAACCTATTGACACTGTTGACTACGATTTCAGGGTTCTTACACCTGATGAGATGGTCATGGCTAAGACAGTAGCTCCCGAAGACGGAGCCTACGTGAATGGCTTGTTCTTCGATGGAGCCAGGTTCGATCCCAAGACCCACACACTGGCGGAGAGTTTGCCCAGGGAACTGTTCGTTACCTGCCCCTACATCCACCTATGGCCCAGGAGCAAAACCGACATCCCTGTCACAGAGGGCAGGCCGGAACTATACACTGGTGAAGTTAAAGGTACCAACCACATTTACTGCTGCCCTGTCTATAAGACCAGTGTGCGCCAGGGAACGCTCAGTACCACCGGTCATAGTACTAACTTTGTCATGTTCCTGAACATACCCATGTCAGCTGAGCACAGCCAGAAGCACTGGATCAAGAGGGGTGTTGCCATACTCACGCAGCTCGATGACTAAGGGAAGGGGGGTCATGTAATTGTAAAATAGTGACTACTTATAAGCTAATAATATGATAATGCGAAGGTGGAAATTTGGAACACAACAACGAATTTTTTTTTTTTCATCTTTTTTATTCCAACTTTTTTTCCTGGGATTACAGTCGTACCCTTTTTATTTCTGAAACCTTCTAACTCGAACTCTTACCAATATAGTGCGCGCGTTGGGAAGAAAAATAGGAACCCGAAAGTCCTTTCTTCTATTTTTGTTCTGTCTCAAAGATACGCCGCCGAACAAGAGAAGCCATGAAGTACTGTGTTCTGTACTATCCTCGGTCGACTAAGGCCCACAAGAAGCACATCAAGGGCAAGATGGATGGAATTCTCACTTACGACCCGAGTACTGCTCGACTGACTCTGTCAGATGAGGCTGGCACGACAGTATCTGGCAAGCTCGTTGAGGCAGGCTCCGGGGAATCGACATTTGCGGCAGATGATGTTGTTTCGATGGGAAAGTTTGAAGCTGAGATAATGCATAAGATCTCGGGGGACGAAATGCCTGCGGCTGCACCTGCAGAAAAGCGAATTGCCCTCAACACTGGTACTGGTAGCAAACCTCTGATTAAGAAGTCCCTCCTGGGGGGTGTGAAGAAATCCAGTCTGTTGTCCCGGAAGAGGCCAATAGGATCTGTTCTTGGTGATAGCTCCCTCGTGGGGAAGAAGAAATTGTCAGCGACTGCTGCCCTTTCGATGAAAGCTATACCCGTCGCAATGACGACGACAATTGACAGCGAGAGTGACATGGAAAACAATCCCCAGATTGTTGAGTTTCCAAAGAAGCAGGGTCTTCTTATAAAGAAGAAAATTTTGGCGAGTAAAAAATTTCAGATTCCCACTGGGAAGATATCTACTTCGGATACCGTGACAAAGGCACCAACAGTCCTCAACCGTGCTCGTGTGATGGAGAGCAAGTTGCCGTCAAAAAATCCCTCTTTGGCTCCTTTCGCGCACCTAAAGCTCACAACAAGCTTACTGAATACAATGTACCCGCATCAGCTCGTAGGATCCAATTTTTTGCTGAATTGTTTTACGGGTGAGATTGAAAAGAACTTTGGTGTTGATGTAAGGACAAGAGATGCCGTCAACAGCAACAGTCAGGGAAGCGAGAGCGAGAGCGAGAGCGAGAGCGTTTTATCCTCGTCTACCTTCTCCCCCTCCGATTCCTTTTCTCGGTACGCGCTCCACAGCGGGGCTATTCTGGCCGATGAGATGGGCCTTGGCAAGACCATAATGACTATCGCTTGTATTTACAGCCTTTTTAAGACGAGTGGCCTGCAGAAAAGTACAGTTGGTGTAGGCTCAGGCAAGATTCCGCCTGCTAAGTTCATTGTGGTAACTCCCGCCAGCCTTGTTAAGAACTGGTTTAAAGAATTCGACAAGTGGCTAGGACGGGCATCACAGCCGAAAAGAGTTTTGGTGACCTCATCAAAGAACGATACCAATCAGGACGCGATTCGTTCTTTCTGTAACAGCAAGCAAAGTGAAGTGCTGTTGATTAGCTACGAACAGTTGAGGCTTGTTAGCAAGAGCGTGAACGTTGGCGAGCTGGTCGACGTCCGCTTGCTGGTCTGCGACGAGGGACACAGACTGAAGGGGAAGGGGGCAAGCTCCACGCAGACAATGGACAGCTTATTGTCCATCCCGGCCAAGAGCCGCTTGATTATCTCTGGTAGTGTCCACCAGAACGACTTAACTGAGTTCTACAACCTCCTGAATTTCGTTAATCCGGGCTTGCTCGGAGATCTGAGCGAGTTCCGCAAGAAGTATAGTAAACCAATTGAGGATGCAAATACCAAAAAATCAACAAGAGAGCAGCGTCTCCTCGCACAGCAGGCTAAGAATGATCTAAATAATGTTGTGAAGTTGTTTTTGTTGCGTCGGACAAACGAAGACATAAGCTGCACGTTGCCACCAAGATATGAGTGTGCAGTCTTCTGCCGGCCGAGCGACGTCCAATGTGAGCTTTACACTGAGTTGACGGTCGGACACAATAAAGCAGATAGCCTTGTATTGCTAACAAAGCTGCGAAAGCTTTGCTCTCACCCGAGCCTTCTTCTGGACGACAAGTTGCGATTGAGATGGGGGGAGGAAGAAAAAGTTCCTGCCAAGTTCGTCGCGGCCTCTAAAATGGAGACCGCGTCTAAAGCAGCTCTCGGCAGTAACACCACGTCGCTCCCTGCCATTTCCTCGTCAGGAAAGATGGAGGTCTTGGAACAACTTCTCCGAAATATTCGCGCCTCGACAGCGGAAAAAGTCGTTGTCATCAGCAATTTCACTAACGCACTTGACGTAATCGAACAAGTGGCAATCCACAGGAAATGGGGACTTTCGAGGCTTGATGGCACTACATCGGCCACAGAGCGGCAGGGAATCGTCGACACATTCAACCGCTCTAGCGCTAGCACTAAATTCTTGTTCTTGCTGAGCAGCAAAGCCGGCGGAGTCGGACTGAATCTGGTTGGGGCCAACAGGTAATGTGGTTTCTTTGAAGCGCCTATTTTTTGCCGATTGTTTACTGGCGAAAAATGAAATTACGACTAACTGCTGCGCCGCTTATTTGTCGTAGGTTGGTGATGTTTGATGCAGACTGGAACCCGGCTACTGATGCGCAGGCAATGGGGAGGATCTATCGAACTGGACAAAGGCTTCCTTGCTTCATCTACAGGCTGTTTCTAGCCGGAACTGTTGAGGAGGTCATCTTCCAGCGGCAGTTGCAGAAGGGAAATTTAGCACTCGAGAACGGTGCTGGCGCCAATGGAAAAGAGGGGGGGACAGCCAGCGAATTTTCAAAGGTAAGTCTAATCAAGTAACCGGACAACTAACAACTAGTCAGGGCCAAACATCTGACAAATTGCATTCCCACTCGCAGGAGGAGCTTCGTGACTGCTTCACACTGAAGGCAAACGCAGTGTGTGAGACTAACGTCAAATTTGGGGGCAATTGGGCTACTGGCGAGATTCCAGCTGAAATGGCTAATAAGGACATTAGCTTCGAGCAGCTGGTCCAAGAAAGGAAGGACTTGATAAACTTTGTGAGGTATGGGAGTGAGAGGGATGCACGCCGCTCTTCGATGGGCGGCTCAAGCAAAGAGAATGCGACGGCCTTTGAAGATGAAGTTGGAGAGGATTTCGTGGTGGAAGACGGATATGGAAAGGAGTCTGATGTGGTCGAAGACGGCGAAGACTGCTTGGACGAGGATGGAGACATCTACTTCGACGAGGATGAGGACTATGATGAGCTGGACTCGGAAGAAGAGTTTATTTGAGGAGTGTGTAATACGTATTCAGGTGAACGGAAAACAGTGAACGGATGGCAATGAACAGTAGCAACCCTCTGTAAGTAGTGAAAAGTAACAAACTAACTGAGACGAACAGGTGTGGTACAAATGTCGGCCAACGTTTACCATTCAAATATTCATCCCTTGCTCTTACGCGCGGGAGCATGTGGTTGCTGTGAACAAGGGGGTCGAACGAATTCGCGAACAAACGCAAACTCTGCTGCCCACCCTGCACCGTTTCTTTTCTCCCGCTCCCTTTACCTCTTCTTTCCCCACTCCCTGTCCCTCCTCACCCCAAAGTGTCCCTCCCTCACCCCCAAAATATTATTATTATTGGTTACATGAACAGCTCAAGCATGCCAACTGGTACAAATCTTCGTACAACCCAGTGCTTATCCCTTCAGCGTTTGTCATATAACATTCCACCCTCTCACCTCTCCCAGACTACTCATTCGAACTTAAACTTAAACTCGGGTTGGTGTAAGACTCGCTCACAAACTGGTATTTCTCGTGGCTGTACTTCTTCTTCACAGCAATGAGCTGGCGCTTGGATGCAGTGACTGGCTCCTCGCTGACCTTCTTGGAGATCTTCGCGGCGCACTTTTCCACTTCCTCCTTAGAATAGCCAGCGTACTCAGCTAGGAGTGGGTGCCAACCAGCAACCTGTGACCTTCCTACAATATCAGGATTATTAAGTGCAAGGTACACAGCAGAGCAGCCAACCAAGGAGGGAGCGTAATTGAGCATGTCATGCTCCTGTAGAGTTCGCTCCGCGTAGTAGCTTGCCGCGTGTCTGGCCAGCGTCGATGCCTTCGTAATTCGCAGGAAACGGGTCAGAAAAGGGAAGGCTGTTGGAACTGTGATTTCAAATTTCAGTTTTTTCAGCATGTCGTGCTCCATGTCCAAGACATCCTGGCGTGTGTAGGCGTTATCAGTGATGTAGACGCAGTCCCGGACCTGCAGTCAGATTTGTTCGCGTGCGTTGATGAAGAAAGATTTTTTATTTTCGGTTTAGCCATGATTACAAAAAACAACAACGGTACATGGACAGGCAGCAGAAAAATAAAGACAAGACGCAATTTTTTCTCACCTCAGGAGGGTAGATCTCCTCATACTTGCAAGCAATCAACAGGGCAGTGACCCCGACCAACTGCAGCTTAGCTCGGGGAACATTGACTATTTCGCAGTATCGGTCAATCACATTGATACATAAAAATAGGGTCTCAGGAACAAGATTAAATTTCATGTGAACCTCAACCAACCAGTCAACCAGAATGGCACGCATCTGGAGTTAGTTGCAAAACGAAGCGGCAGAAATGAGATAAGTGAGTGGGTTGGATTGGCGAATAGTGAATGGTGAATGGTGAATGAGGCTCGATGAAGACGGCGTTTTGAGAGCAGCGTTTGAATCGCATGAGATGTGCGCGCATGAGATGTGCACTTACCTTGGCATTTATGTCAGTCTGATTATGCATATACATACCCGGGCACTGGTTTTCCTCTGCAGAGTGAAGATGCTGAAACAAGTCGCTCACATAGTCTGCCACATGCAGAACATCATTTAGATCTTCCTTGTCGACATCCATGACCCCTGAAGTGTAGGTCTTGTTGTCAAAGTTCGCCTGCTGCATGCGAAACTGGGGAGGGACTAGGGCAGGAGGGGAGACAGAAGCAGAAGAAGAAGAAGCAGAAGCAGAAGCAGAAGAGTTGGAGGATGTAAACTTTTTTGTCACTGCAGAAGACGCTGAGGAGCTGCCGCTTTTGCTAATACTCTCGCTCTCGCCTTCCGTCTTTGTCTTCTTCTTAGAGGAATTAATAGTTGAGGTGGGGGGGGGCACTGGTAGCGAATTCGAATTTGCTCCAGAATAGTTGGAGGTCGAGTTGGAGTTGGAGTTGGCATTAGAAGGGGGTGCCGGAGGTAATAAATTGGTCGCTTCATCGTTGTTTGAGGATTGGCTCGTTTTCTGAGAGAATATGGATATGGGGTTAGCCATTTGATGAAGATTTTGATAAAGACAGTGGTATAAATACAGCAAACAGGACAAAGAGCCAAACAGGAGTGTTTGGGTTTGGTCGGCATAGGGGGCTGCTCGCAGTCTGCTGGCTATCTGCATGCGATCAGCCACTGCAATGGACCGCAATACTCTTGTCCTGACGAAGCTCCCTCCAGCAATCGGTCCACCTTACCTGTCTCTTTACTCCTTTCTCTTTTGGCAAGTTGCCATCGAGCCCGCGTTTATTTGAAACATCCCCCAGCGCCTGACGGCCTCCAGAACGCTTCCGCAGCTTCATATTAGTGTCTATCCGGTACAGGTAACTTACGAGCTACCCAGAAGAGGAGGGGGGGGGGGAAGGTGATCGAGAAGGCAAGCGGTGACCAACGACCGGGATAAACTCAAACCCTGTGGGGTAAGAGGACGATCACAACACGTAAAATTCGGTGGGTTAGTTATCTCAGTGACATCTACTGTTGTGCTCAATAAAAAAAACGTAAGAGGGAAAGTGTGGGCCTCGGCGGCTGGTCAAATACACACAAGTCGAACTCAAATTAGGTCGGATCTTAGCCAATTACGAATCAAATGTCAGTTTGATCGGTGGGAGGAATTCTATGGTCCATTCTTCGCGTCGTGGCTGCTTTTCATTTTCTATTTCGCTCACCTGGCTTCGATATCAGATCGGAGTCCGTTTGTTTTTGCGAATTTCATGCAGCCGATGATATTTTATCACGAAATAACCCAGGCAAAAAAAAAACTCAAAAATAGGCACTCACGCCAACATTTAGGTAGTAAGTTACCATATATGGCCATTAGTTTCTGCCCTTTTTGAATATTCAACGACTAACACTCCTCGCGACAAAGAAGATGAACACACAGCTGGGAGACGCTCAACTCATCCTGGGACGCTTTCCTTTGCCGTTGGAGGACCTGAGCAAGTTCAAGTGGGTGGGGGGAGGGAGTGGACGTCGGGAGTCAGTTTGGCGACCAGTTTGAATGACATGAGAGGTGGTTGCCGGTGCGGTATAATAGTAGCCATGACGATCCTCCATCACAGTTTGCTCTCCTTATGGTCTCCTTATGGAGGCTATTCTCCAGACAACCCCCTCGCTAACGCCCGGATAATAGATCCCCGGTTGTTTCAAAGCTTACTATTGACACTCGTTAAGCTGCCTCATTGTAATAGCCGTAAAGACAGCTCGCATTTCTATAAGTCATGTTCATCTTATGCTGTTTTTAGATGCTTGTATTGTGCTGAAACATGCCCCCCCCTGGTGCCTCTCTCACACAGAGGATCAACCAAGTTGTCAGTTATCAGGGGGCCTACCAATTACTCCACAACCAACTCGGAGGCATAGGATATGACAATGTCTACCGCTTCGTCAAGGAGGGCAGAGGGCCGACGGACTTCACCCCATGCCACCCAAAGACGCGATACCACTATGCGGGCGTGCCCGGAGGCAAGACAGGCTCCACTTTTGATAGCACTAAAAAAAAATTGAAATTTTGTTTACTTAAAAATACATTTTTGTAATACGATTTTCTTTCATTATATTATCTAAATATAAATTATGAATATTTGTAATCTATAATTTTCAAAAAAATGTCATCTAATTTATTATAATTTTATATATTTTTTTAATTTTAAAATTTTATTATAAAATATAATTAAAAATTATTTATTTATTTAAAATTATTTTATTCAAATAATATATATAAATACTTTTAATAAAAAGAAATTATACATAAAAAATGTATTTAAGTAAACGAAATAAAGTTCCAGAGTTTCGGCGAGAGTTAGCAATCTTGTTGGCATCCTTTTGACAACGCAAAAGAGTGGGAGTGGGCTATACAATTGTGTCATAATTGGGCCATATAATGAAGCAAAGCTATAGCAGGTTAAACATATGGTAGCACATTTTTTACTGGTTCATTTTGAGGATCTTGAGCTCTCTTTGGCGCTCGAATTCATCTTCCTCTCTCCTTCTCTGTACTGCTTCTAGTGCTTTCCTCTTCTGTCGGGCAGATGGGCTCTCTTGATGTTCCGGTTCGATCCCCCCCCCGATCGCGACGAAACCGGCGATGGTGTTTTGTTGGGCAGCCTCTTCAGACTCAGCTCGCTCCCTGCTGGTGACTTCCGCCATTTTCTTGTGCCTGTGGGTCCTTTCCTGGTCAAAGGCACTGTTATGGGGTGATTGAATTCTGGGCGATGTCTTTCCAGTAGGTCGTCTTTTCTTGCGTGAATTTTCTTCGAGTAGCTCATTCCGAATGCGTTCGTCCTCTTCTCCCCTCTTCTTGTTGAATTCCCTGATGGCCTTCTTCTGCCTGGCGCTGCTCAGGGGTTTGAAAACTTGTCCGTCTTGGTCTTCGCTTTTGCTTCTGTCATTGCTCCTGATTTTGCGCTGTTGTTGCTTTAGTAATTCTTGTCGAATTTGTTCGTCCTCTTCTCCCCTCTTCTTGTTGAATTCCCTGATGGCCTTCTTCTGTCTGGCGCTGCTGAGCGGTTTGAAAATTTCCTTTCCTTTGTCCTCATCATCTCCAGATTGAATTTCACCATCCCCTCCGTCAAGCAAAACGCTGTTGACTCTACGCCCCCTTCTCCTCTGCTTTCTGTTGTCGACACTCGCCAAATCCTTATCTCGAAGGCGCTTCTCCCTCTCGACCTTGTCCTTTCCGCTCTCTGCAACCTTCTCCTTTTGCCTCGCACTGTTCATTTTCATTTTGTTGTCGTCGTGGTGAACCCTGTCCAGATCTAACTTTCTGAGACGATTCTCATTCTCCACTTTATTTTTCTCACTCTCGAGAATCAGTTCGCGCTGCCTTGCGCTGTTGATTTTCATGACCTTATCGTCGAACTTGATGGCCTTCAGATCTAATTTGCGTGCCTCCTCATCCTGCATCACCTTCCTTTGTTCCCTCCTCCTCCTCCTATCGGCTTGTTCCCTCTCACGAGCCGTATTGATCTGCATTATTTCCTCGTCGAAATCTACTTCTGCAAGATCTCTTTTCCTCGCTTCCTCGTCCTCGAACTTCTTCCTTCGAGCGTACCTCTTCATGTCTTCCTTCTGGCGCCCGCTGTTTGCTCTCATAATGGTCATGTGAGGGTCTTCTCCGCCTAAATCGTCGAGTCTCAGTCTCTCATTCACCTCAATTTTTCGAATTTCTTGGTGAATAATTGCCTCTTTTTGGTCTTTGCTCCCTCGGCGATTATTGTTAGGGTTATGGGTATCCCAGTTATTCAAGTCTTCCAGCCTTTTCCTCTCATCGTCTTTAAGATTCTCGCGGTTTTTCCGTCTGAGTTGTTCATCCCTCTTCCGGGCGGAGTCTTGGCCGTCCCCCGCTTTCGCTGGATGACGTTCCTCCACCCCCAGATTTCGTCGGACGACCTCGTCTTCCATCGCTCTCTGCTTGACAGCTGCAGATTCTCTAACCCGACGTTTCCTGGCCGAGTCAACACCCCCGTCGGCAGCCTTCTTTGGCAGGCGTTCATCAGCACCCAATTTTTTCCTGGCGATTTCGTCTTCCTTTGCACGTTTCTTGATTGCAGCTGCCTCTCGCTCCTTCCTCGATCTTGGCGACACATCCTTGACACTCCGTCTATCAGCCCCAATATTTTTTCTCGCCAGCTCGTCTTCAACTAGCTTGTTTCTGTATTCCGCCTTCTCCAGCTCGCGCCGCTCCCAATCGCTGATATCCTTATGTTTCTTCCCGCCCACCAACCTATTTCTCGCTTCTTCATCCCTTTCTCTCCTTCTGCGCTCAGCAGAGGCGTCGCGCTCCCTCCTTTTCGTCGCATCATCACCATCTTCTTTACCTCCAAAAAGCTTGCGCTTCGGCAGCAATCGCTCGCGGTGCTTGGCGTCTGCTTCAACTTGTTTGTTGAGAACCTCTTTGTCTCTGCGTTTTCTTGCCGTATTGGTGATCTCACCACCACCTTCGATTACGCGTTTAAACTTCTTGTTGTCAAAATTCCTCGCAAGCTCGTCACGTTCCACCCTTTCCTTGAGAGACTTTTCATCACGTCTTTTCCTTGCCGAATCAGTAATTTCACTTCGCGTTCCTTTGCTTTGCCTTCCTCGCATTCGCTCTTCATCGCTGACCTTTTTTTTGTGAGCCTCGGCCTCCTTTCGTTTCCTAGCCGAGGCGGTGATATCATCTCGCCTCCTGACCATCTGCTGTTTCCGCAAACGTTCTTCCTCGCTGATCTTCTGGCTATGAGCTTCTGCCTCAAGACGTTTTCGTGCTGTTCCAGTGACATCGTCCCGCTTTTTGGGAACCTGCTTATTCCTAAGTTTTTCTTCCTCCTGAACCTTCAATTTGAGTTTTTCTTGCTCCAATTCCCTCCGCTTTTGTGGAGAGACGTCCGAAGAAATCTTATTTCCGACTACCTTCCTGCGCAGACGCTGCTCCTCCTCCACCTTTTGTTTCAACAATTCTTTTTCTTTGAGTTCCTTCAATTTGAGCTTTTCTTGCTCCAATTCCCTCCGCTTTTGTGGAGAGACGTCCGAAGAAATCTTATTTCCGACTACCTTCCTACGCAGACGCTGCTCCTCCTCCACCTTTTGTTTCAACAATTCTTTTTCTTTGAGTTTACGTGCCGATAATGTCGGGTCGCGGGTAGGTGATCGTGATTTTGATTTTTTGGGCGTGTTTTTCGTCTTTGCTTCTTTAAGTTTCTTTTCCTCAGCTGCAGCTGCGGCTTCATCAGCCTCGTCCTTTTCCCTTTTCTCAGCCTCTTCTTTTTCCCTTTTAGCCTTGTTCATAAGAAGCTGCTTCCGCTTTTTTTCACGTCTTTGGACATTCTTAGGACTGTCGTAGGCATTTTCGGCCTCCTTGGCTTGCCTCAATTCCTCTTCTTCCTTCCTCGCCTTTTCTCGTTCCTCGCGCAGCCGCCTCAGGGGCGATGTTTTTTTTTCCACCCCTTTCCCCCCTTTTTCCGGTAAAATTTTTATACGTGCCTCCTCGTCTCTCTGTGCCTTTTCCAGTGCAACGGCCGCTTCTCTCTCCTTCCTAGCAGTCGTATTACTTAAATCAACCTTCTTATCACCCACAACAGCCTCGCGGAGCTTTTCATCTTCGACTGCCTTGTCGTGCGCATGTTTCTTGACGCGTTCGCGCCTCCTTTGCGTCTCAGTGCGAGCAGTCTCATCGATCTCCGATTCCGAGGCTACTTCGTCCGTGTTCATTTGGGTGTACTTCTCAATTTCCACGTTTTTCATGGTGGCCGGGTCTGTCCAGGTGGTCTCTTTTGTGTCCTTGTGATACCAGTAGTCGCGTCCCTTCTTATCTGTTACCTTTAGCCACATTCTTTGGTTCATGTGCTGCAAATCCAGCTTGGGAACTTCTGGGGTAATGGGGTTGGCGGGTATGGTAGATTTTTGCTCGTGGAATTTTGAAATTGATTTCTTCATCTCGGCATTTTCGACAGTGTCAAGGCGCATCTTACGTACGGACACTACGGAAGGTGATGTTTCTCTTGCGCCTGCAAATTTCGCGACGCCATTCTTCATCTCAGCGTTTTCAACAGTATTTAGTCTCATTTTACGAACCTTGACCGCTGAGTGAGGTTCAAAGTTAGTGTCGTTGTCGCTGTGATCGTCATCGTCATCATCATCATTATTGTTATCATCGTGATTGTCAACGCTTTGATAATCGGGGTCGCTACCGCTCAATTGACCGTAATTTACGTCGCCATCATTATCAATGCCACCACTGCCTTCACCACCACCAGCACCACCACTTTCTACCACACTAATATCGCCATCGTCCGTACTTATTTGGTGTCCTCGGTCCAAGCGTGGCGACGACGACGGTGAAGCACCTTCATCGTCACCACTATCTCCATTACCGGAGATGTCGGCATTTATTTTTCTCATCCTTTCCTTCAGCAAATCACTCTGCTGTGCGTCAACCATCATCTGGCGCTTTCGCTCCCATATCTCCTCCTCCTCTTCTTCCATCTCTTGCTGTTTTTGCCGCAGCTTCTCTTGTTTCAGTAAGGCGAGTTCTTCCATCTGTTTCATTAGCAGAGCTTGCTCCTCTTCAGCGTGCTGGAGCTCGAGGATGCGTTTGTTTTCAATTTCCTTCTTCAGCTTTGCGAGCTCTTCCTCCTCTAAACGGTCAGCCTCTTGTTGTTTTTCTATGGCTAGCTGTCGCTCTTCCTGCTTGGCTTTCCGTTTCGCGAATAATTCTTGTTCGATCTCATCATCCTCTTGTTGTTGTTTTAATTGTTCCTCCTTGATTAATTCCTTTTTGCGTCGAAGGCGCTCCTCCCGTTTCGCTTCTAGCTCAAGTTGGAACCTCATTTCTTCCTCTTCTTCAGCTTTCAGCTCAGCAAGACGTTGCTCCTCACGCTGCTGGCGCTTAGCTTCCAATTCTTTCTGTCTCTCTCTCTGTTCATTTGCAAGTCGTTCTTCTTCACCTTTCAACTCCGCCAGACGCTGCTCTTCACGCTGCCTGCGCTTGGCTTCCAATTTCTCTTCCCTTTCTCTCTCTTCATTAAAAAGTCGTTCTTCTTCCTTCTTCTCTTCTTCAGAGGCATCAACTTCGTCGTCCAAATAGTCTCCTACCCCTCTCCCGCCAAGCATTGCGCCCGACTGAAAAGCGCCTGTTTTCCTGAACTTTTTCTTCGGAGTACCTTTGGCTTCCTCGCCTTCTGAGAAGAGCACTCTTGCGTTTGGCCTGGAGTCTCGTACTTCGGCTCTGTTTCCTTTTCCATCTTCTTCTCCTCCCATATGTTGCTCATTCTTCTCCCTCCTATCCTCCAGCTTCCTTCCCCGCTCCTGCTGCTGCTGTTGTTGTAACATCAAAGCACGCCTCTGCGCTCTCGGTGAGTTCTCTTCATACTCGTCCTCAAGCTGCTCAAGCTCTTCACGGTTGCTGGCTGGAGGAGGAGAAGACCTCACAGAGACAGGATCAGGAGGAGGAGATCGACGTTGCTCGTGAAATCTGTTGAGGTCTTTCTTGAGCTCCGCCGCCTCAACTGTGTCGTGCTTGAGTTTCCTCACGCTGACAACACCAGGGCTGGCGCTGACGTTAGTTGTTAAATTAGTTCTACTTCCGCGAGGAGAACGCCAGCTACTTTGTGGAGAATTAATTATTCTCTTTCGCTCCTCTAACCATTCATCTCGCTCTTTGCTTGCCTTTTCTCCGCTGGTGATTGCCTTTGCAGTCTCGATGAAAGGCTTGCCGATTTCTATCAAGTTTAACAGTAGTTCCCTGCTGTTGCTGTTGCTGTTGCTGTTTCCGCTTTCTTCCTCGCGCTTTAGGTCACGCTCCTCCGCATCAACTTGTGCCTCCAAGAAACCGAGCAGGACGCTATTAATCTGCGGTTTACCGAGACTTAATACCTTGGCGCACAGCTCGATGGAAAGCATTCGTAGCACCTCCCTCTCTGCGACGTCTTCATCTCCCCTAATCTTATTCGATGCCCCCTTGTTTACTATGACCCCGACAATATCCCTCGCAAACTTAGCCATGAAGACGTGCACCTGCCTGACTTTGTAATAGTCACTCAACAAAGAAAGTAATGGGATGCTCGCAGATCTGCTGAACACTGCGTTCTTAAGGGAAATTTGACTCACAAAACCGCAAAGCTGTTGAATTTGACTCGGTTCCAAGCGCGGAACCTTGCAAATACTGAGAATTAGGTTAATATCGGCGAGCTTGATATTACCAACTTTGAAATGTCTGAGCAGGGATGGTAAAATTTCATGCATTGGCAGCTTTTCATTGAGCTCTGGGTTCTCAAAGAGGTCAATCAAATTGTATAAGACATGATCTCTAACGACCATGCTGCTTTCTTGCTCGATTAGAACGTAAACTAAACTCTGTAGGCAGATTTTGACGAATTCGTTCTTTTCTTTGGTTTTCAGGAGGGTCTCGACTATCTTAAAGAGCGATGAAATTGACGTAATTTGCGGCTGCAGACAGATAGATGACGTAGACTTTAATAGAGAAGCAACGAGTGGCCCCATCAATGCATCCCCTGCACTGTCGAACTGAGTCGGAAAAATTTCAACAAGCCTGGATAGGAAAGTCAGACAGAAACACTTTACCTCAATTGCCGCCTTGAATTGCTCATCGTCAATAAAGTTGTGGTTCTGAATAGCGTGGTCTAAATTGGGTGTTGAGGAGCACAAGTCAAGCGTTATTTGGAGGAGAGACGGGGGGATAAAGGTCGACCGGAGTAAATCTTGAGGGAGATACTCGACAAATAGAGAGAAAGTGTGTAGGAAGTCTCCGACCTCACTGTATTGTTTTTGTACACTTTGAAAAAGAAGCCGGTTTCCCTCCACCGTTTGTGGTACACAACGCCACATTGACTGAATGCACTTCGATGTAAGTGAAGGATGAGTCTTGCAACAGACAAGTGTGCTTGTCAATCCACCCATGTTGACGAGGAAGTCCTCGAAAATGTTCTGAATAATTTTTGTGTTGGTACTGGTGTTGGCATTGCCCCCCAGGCTACTCATCATAGGAAGAAGCTCCTTCAAAAGGTCTGCCCCTCCTCGAGCGACCGGCTCCAAACCGTCAGAAAGACATCTAGACACGAACTTGAGCATCAACTTGAGGGCACGGGTTTTGGGTTGACTCTGCTTTGTCAGTAAATCGCGTATCACTGGTCCACGCCTTATCAACACTGCCAGAAATTTAGCGAGAGAGCTGCGTTGCTGCTTGAACTTCGCGTTATTGTTAAGCATTTGCTGGACCTGCTGAAGGATAGTTTCGGACTCATCATCCTCTATGAGGGTCTGCATCTGCACAGGATTTATTGTTGTTGTTTTCGTTGTTGTGGCCAACGACGACGATGTCGTTGACCCATGCGCACTGTGGAGGGGGGATGAAAGGGAAGAAGGACCATTCGAAGAATCGCCGATATTCACGTACTGGTGCAGCGGAATGAGCACCTTATTGAAGACTTCTGTGACATCCCCGGCAAGGATCAGAGCAATAGATTCCATGGAGAGTTCTATGTTGAGCTCACTCTTTAGATCGCGAGCTATGCGAATCCAGTTGTTTAGCGTTGCGCGATTCCCGTCATGTTCAAGGGTGTTGGGAAGGGAAGGAGAGATGGAGAGGTGGGATAGACATTGAGCGATCGAAACTCCATTCAGCAAGTTGTCATCTGAAGAGGACGCATTGAGCGAGTGTGTAAACTCCCGCAGTCGAGAGGCTTGGTCCATGGTCAGCAAAGCAAAATGGCGAAAGAAATGTGGAGAGTAATTGTTTTTCAAAAACCAATTTTCATTTTTTTTCGGGAAAAAAATAAGTGCAACTCGATGCCAACTCCCAACCCTTAACGTATTTTTGCGATGCTTACCCTCCAAAACCTCGACCTAGATACACATGTTAAGCTGAAAAAGAACGAAATTTTGGAGAAAGAGCTCCATTTCTATAATAGTGCCAACAATAGCATTCAGCAGAGTGCTGCAGTTCTTGCAGGGTTTGCCTTCAGCGGATTGTCAATGAGTCTCGAGAAACAAGAGGACAAAGGTGTAGACAAATTTCGAACACTTTTCGTGATATCGAGTACGATATGTGTTGGTCTCAACCTGGTCACACTTTGTGCTGCAACTTTTGCGTCTTTGTACAGTGTAAGGCTGGCTCTGAGGGGAGCCGACGATAGTGTAGAAAACAGCGTGAAAAGCGTCAGAGGGGAGTATAAATTTGTCCTATCACTGTTCTGTGCTGGAATTTTTGCATTCTTTAGTTCGATTGCCGTGATGGGCTTCTACAAATACGACACAGTCGATGCTTATTTCATGCTTTCGATTGGATTCATTGGGATTTTAGTTGTCTTCTTTTTGTTGCGCAGGGCAAGCAAAAAATTTTACTTGTCGAAGTCACAGCGGTATTTGAGCAACAAGACCGCAATGGCCGCCACCGGAAATGGGGGGAGCGGGAGTATCAGTGATGTCACTTCTAGTTCGAGGAGCAACTACGGCAACATTCACCATTTGAACCACGCCAAAAGTCCACACAGCAGCGAAAGACAGGGAAACTCTTTATCTCTGCATGATAGTTTGCCCTACACGCGGAAAGCGACCGGCGACGGTGGGGGAGAGAAAGATACAGTGACTCCTACACATGAGTCAGCTTCATCAACAGCGCCTGTTAGGCGGAAGAGCACATTGAAAGCAATTGCATCAAATTTCATGCGAAAAAAAAGCGAGGATAAAGGAGATGGCAATGATAATAATCTGAACAGCGAAAATGGCAACGAAAACAAAGTATAAAAAGTATAAACCCGAGAAGCCGTATATTTTGTACACTTATTCCCCAATGCATCACAAAAGGCGTACACACACTTTCCCCACGTTCGCGCCCGTGAAAAGAGCTTGGAATGCCGTTGGCCACTCCTCGATACCATCGTAAAAACACTGCTCGCAGCCAACCTTCATCTCTTTGTGCCACTCACTCATGTCTTTCAAGAAGTTCATTTTTGCCCCGCTCAAATAAGGCATGCAAACAAAGCCCTCAACGCGCTGAAACGTGTAAATCATTTGTGATATGTCGATTGTGTTCAGAGGAGCAGTACCAGAAGCATCGTTGTAGCGACTTATGCAGCCGCACACAGCAATTCGTCCGTGTGGGCGTAGGGTAGACATCGCAGCCTCGAAGTGCATCCCACCCACATTTTCGAAGTACATGTCGATACCATCGCTGCATTCTTTGATTTTCGCTGCGAGATCAGCACTAGTTGACACTGTTTTGTAATCAATTGAGTGGTCAAAGCCAAACTTTTCCGTGATCAGCGTTGTTTTCGTTTCCCCGCCACACGAGCCAATGACTGTGCAGTTAAAGACATTCTTCGCAAGCTGTCCAACCATAGAGCCAACGGCTCCTGCAGCAGAGGAAACAAAGAGCGTCTCATTCTTCTTCTTGTCAGGGCGAAGCACATCTATGAGACCACCATAAGCAGTCGCTCCAGGCATTCCCAGAACTCCCAGACCTAATGTAGCATTTTCTTCAGTAACATAATCAGTAAGATTCCATGTGATTGTCTTTTTTAATACAATATCGTTGAGCTTCTGAATTGAAGTGAAGGGAAGGGCAGCTCCCATCAAGGAATCAACTGGCCAAGCACAATTTTTGCTCTCGATCACCTTGCCGACGACGAAACCCGACATTGGTCGAGGTACTTCACCGGTCTTACACCCAGACCGCAAATAGGGGTCAGCACTCATGCAAATCACTTGCAAAATTAATTCTCCATCATCAGACGCTACAAGATTTGAGGCATCTTCCTCAACTATCGTGAAGTGCTCTTTTGAGGGCAGACCACTGGGGATAAGTTTGGTCAGTGTGACAGTTTTTGAAGTTCTAGACGCCATATTTAAGTCAAACAAATAGCTTTTTTTGTTTGTTTGTCTTTTGTTGTGTTCTGGTTACGTCGTCAGGTCAGGTCGGTGGCAAATTTACCTAGAGGGGCACCTTAGCACCAATAGACTGGACAATAATACATGTACAAAGAATGGTCAAGCAGCAATCTCTTCACCTTTCTTTTCAGACAAGTTTAGGTTTGTTCAATAATCAGTTAATCCCTCCCTCCCTCCTCTTCCTCCACCAGACTCTTGACTCGTGCAACGACGCTCCCGATTAAAATGGGGAACCTCAACAATCCAGAGAGGAAGGCCTCACTGAACCCAGCAATCGATTTTCGATTTCTGTTCATTGGTCGCTCCTCAATCAACTTTTCCAATCGTTCTGTTTCCTCTCTACGAACTCTCTCCAAAATCTCGACGGCGTCTCTTTCAATGTTCCCGAGCGGCCCGAGCGTGGAGCTTTCCATAGGTCTGACAACTCTGCCCCCTTCCTCCCCCACACCGACCCTCCGCCTCTCCTCCCGGACAACACTTGCCACGCTGCTCTCGATATCGCTAAGCAAGTTCTTCTCTGCGACATCGATTGGTCGGATCGTCTCCTTCCTTGCAGAACTCAGCTCAGCCCTCTTTCGTTCCGCCACTACTACATCTGAAAACAGGTCAATGATTCCTTGCTCAAGCGTCCCCAAAGGCCCAAGCTGCACAAAAATAAAAAAGAGGCACAAAAAAGCAAGAGTTAGTCGCAGGAAATTTTGTTTCATAACAGCGTGGAATCTCAACCCTTTGCTCGCCCACGGGTCCATGAAAAAACCACGCCACGCCACGCCACGCCTCACCTCTCCCTCCAAGCTGCCTGGACGCTTGATTTTGAGCTGCTGTGCGTCCCCCCCCCCATGTGTGTTGCGCCTTCGCTCCTCCTCTATTATTGCCCTCACAAGCTGCCGGGCGCTCTCCTCAACTTTCCTCAGTGGGTAGTCCTCCACCTCGCTTGCAGAGACCATGCTCGGGGAGACAGCTCTGTTTGGCAATGTGTGAAAAAAATGTGTGAAAAAAAAAGAAGCAAAGAAAAGCAAGGAGCACAGTTGGTTAGCTTTATTTGATGCTGCTCTCAAAATGAGCTGGGTGGACAGCAAGAGGCAGTACGCAATGGGCAGTACGCAATGGGCAGTACGCAATGGGCAGTACGCAATGGGCAGTACGCAATGGGCAATACGCAATGGGCATGCGTTCACAGCACTCGCTTTCGCCCAATTGCTTTGCTTCGCCCGTTCGAAATAATTTCGCTTGGTGTTTTCCACTTAAAAAAAAAAAGAAAAAGGCACTCACTCTCCTCCCCCCTCGATGATTTTCAACGCCCTAACGCGCTCGCCCTCAAAGATGGCCATCAGCGCCCGCACCGCCTCGAGCTCCGCCCTCCCCAGCACGGTCGTGTTCCCCCCCTTCCCCCCCTCCTCCCCCTCCGCGTCCATGGGCCTGATCCCCGTGACGGCCAGCCCGCCGTTCTCCTCCTCCGAGGGGGAAAACCGGTCGAACACCCCGCTCCGTATCCCGTAGTCCACCAGGGAGAGCCTGCTCATGGTGAGCAGCGCCCTCTTGAAGAACGAGGTATCCGGCGGCGGCGGGTCGTTCCCGTCGTCGTCGTCGTCGTCGCCGCCGGAGGAGCGAGAGCGGAGAGCGCCGCTGCCGACGGAGGGAAATACGGAACAAGGGGTGGGCCCTCGAATGATGGCGTACCGATGCGCCGAGGGGTGAAAGCTCAACGACGAGGACCTGAGAAAGAGGAGAAGAAGCAGGAGATGGGCTGCTGCGAACCGAAGAGCCATAATCAGTTCGCAACCAGGGGTGTGTTTAAAAAAAAAAAACTGGTAAAAAAGTGTTTTTTTTTGATGGAAAAGAGAAGGCGGCAGGAGTCCCCAACAATTTTGATTCTCTCAGTCCTCGCTCGACACGTTCTCTTTTCGCAACCCCCGCCCCTTGCTCCCCACACCAATAGTCTCGACACCACCCAACCCTTTTTCACATAAAAAGCCTCACCCCCTCACCCCGCCCAAACAAACAAAAAACCAAAACCCCACACCCAACCCCCCCCACACCCACATCATCAATCACC
>Ga0115554_1000533_pt1 | contig 26237 bp, 17 predicted proteins | sample COGITO_mtgs_1104_3_FD_87283 | JGI IMG/M metagenome (GOLD analysis project Ga0115554, IMG submission 87283) | Pelagic marine microbial communities from North Sea - COGITO_mtgs_110404 | ecosystem: Environmental > Aquatic > Marine > Epipelagic | place: Germany:Helgoland, sampling site Kabeltonne... | reverse complement strand
TGGAATTCCCTCATAAGCATTCCCACCGCCACAGGAAGAAACGCTAATAGCGAGAAATAGGATTGCTGATTTGAGGAAAGCACTTTTGCTATCTTTACGCATTCCACAAAGATGACAAAAAGGATACTTGCTTTCATCCTCGTACTGGTATGCGTTTTTACAATTCCTGCACTAGGTCAAAAAGAGCCCAAGCAGGTTCGTAAGAGAACAAAGACAGAGGCTCAAAAACGAGATGAGCAAAAGTCCGAGGATGCACGTTTTGGGGAGTATTCGGTGAACTTGCACTCAAAGCATCAGTCGAAGGCGACAAAAAAAAGAATGAAGGCAAGTGCTAAACGTTCTAAAAGACACAACAACAATCGCCGAGAATTTTTCTTGAGTCGTTGGTACAAAAACGCCACTAAAAAATAGTAATGGATTTAGATGACTTGCTTTATTTTGGTTTCATTGCCGGTAGCATAATTTACAGCTTTCTGCGCAAGCGAAAAAAAGCGGGTCAATCCAAACCAAAAGAATTATCTCCAGCAGAAAAATACGCCCAATATCAAGAGACTCTTGCGGCAAAAGGAGAGCCCGAATTACGACTTCAGCCGATTATTGAGCCTACCATTCAGAAAGAAACAGCTCGATTTACCACTAAAAGTTCGCCGCTCAGTCGCTCAGCGATGCTTCAACAAGAGGCCGAAGAAGCTAGTCGTAAATTAGTTAAAGATGAAACCAAGAATCCCCGTCGTGAGTTGATTTTCAACATGGTAAGGAAGAAGAAGCCTGTCCAACAATTTAACTTACGAGATGCAATCATTTATGAGACCATCTTGAAAAGACCGGAATGGTAAAAGGACGACCGTCAATATGTTTGGATAAGTGGTCCGTTTTCCTATTTTTACGGCCTTCATCCCACGGGGGGTGACATTTCGCTAAAACTGAATAGTATGAAGATTAAACTCTTAGCTTTTCTAGCATCCATGTTTCTCATTGGGTCAGCTGCAAATGCACAGCTAGGGTCGGGTGGAATCAAAGGAAAAATCATTGATGCCGAGACCAAGGAAACCCTGCCATTTGTAAACGTGGTGATCGAACAAAACGGTCTGACCGTCACAGGAGGGTCAACCGATTTTGATGGAGTTTACTTCGTCAAGCCAATTGGACCTGGTGTTTACGATATTAAGGTCATGTACGTCGGCTACAAACCCGTGATGGTAACTGGCGTTTTGGTGAAATCCGATAAAATCACTTTCAAGGATATTTCTATGGGTAGCTCTATTGAGCAGCTTGTAACCTTTGAAGTAATTGAATACACGGTTCCACTCATCGATAAAGATGGTGGACCTTCTGGTACTTCCATGACGGGAGATGACTTCAAAGCTATGGCGAGTCGTTCCGTAACAGGAATCGCCGCGCTGGCCGCTGGTGTTGTTTCCACAGACGACGGTTCTGGAGATCAGAGTTTTAGAGGAGGTCGTCCGGATGCCAACTTTGTGTACATCGATGGTGTGAAAGTTCGTGGAGGTGGTTCGCTTCCTCAATCTGCGGTTCAACAAGTAGATGTTATCACCGGAGGTATCCCTGCACAGTATGGGGATGCAACAGGGGGAATTGTTAGTCAAACAACGCGTAACCCAGGAAGAAAATACTCAGGTGGATTCGAGTACTTTGGTTCTGGAGCCAAAATCGGTGACCAAGTTTACGGTCTGGATCCTTATGGTTTCAATCAATTGGAGTTCAGCCTTACTGGACCATTGTTGTTTACCAAGAAAGATTCCCTTCAACCAGTCATCAGCTTTTTCCTCTCTGGAAACGTGAGCAGCACTATAGAAAGTCGTCCTTCTCACATTGGCTATTGGAAAGCGAAGGATGAGGTTCTTAGAGACATTACTCTAAACCCGCTCCGTTTGAGCACTACTGGTGCGAATGCCATTCCAAATGCAGATTTCTTGCGATTGCCTGATTTTGAAAATGTTGATGCTCGTCCGAATGCGGCAAGCAGAACGATGAACATCTTTGGAAAGGTCGTTCTTAACACAGGACTTCAATCCGATCTAATTTTTGGTGGAACCTTTAATTTGAACGATGCAAGTTTGCCTAACGGTCCTGGGTCTGGGCGAACTGAAAGAACAAATCAACTCTTCAACTGGAACAACAACGGTGGCCGAACGCAGTCCACTTACCGTGTATACGGGAAATTTGTTCAGCGCTTTGGATCAGAAAATCAGAAGCAGGAAAACAAGTCTTCACGTCGTCTGAAGAACATGTACTATCAGATTCAGGCAGACTTCACTCAGTTGACTGAAATCGTTCAGGATCAAACGCACAAAGACGACTTTTTCCGCTATGGTTATGTAGGTGAGTTTAAGCGTTTTCAAACCATCGATTACTCCGACAACCTTTCCAGAGATTCGATCACTGGCCAGTTGGCTTACGTGCACGAAACATTCCTCGATACACTTATTGGTTTCACCCCCAATGGCGCCAACCCTGAAGCTTCGATGTATACTCAAACCTACTACAACCTATTCGGTTGGGAGGGTTATGATGAAAACGGAGCGCCTTTGTTCAACTCTCAATTGGCAGACGATCCGACCACAGATGTTCCGAACGACGCCTTACGCGACCTCTTAGCCATGAGCACTTTCGGTGGCTTGAGAAATGGTGATGAACCTTTGGCCTTAAGTAACCTTTGGAGAAGCCCTGCATTACGTTACAACCGTTTCTCCCAAAGAAATGAGCGTCAGTTCCGATTTACCGCCAGCGGTTCTGCGGATATTGGCGACCACGCCATTTCCTTAGGTATTGAATATGAACAACGAGTCAACAGGAGTTTTTCTGTTAGTCCTAACGGGGGTACCAACTCTCTGTGGGCTCTTGGTCGTTTGTACACGAACAACCACATCGAAGGTTTGGATAAGTCGCAACCAGTCTTTGACTTCTTCGAAGATGAGTCTGGCCGTCAAGGTCCTCGTGTAACTTACCCAAGATTGAATGCTGCACCAGGAGAGTACAGCGGTTCTGATGCTCAGTTCTTCTTCGATTATAACTTGAGAAATCAATTGAATCTCGATCCGAACGGTACAGACTTCATCGATTTTGATGGAATTAGTCCAGACGACTTGAAGTTGGATTATTTCTCAGCAGATGAATTATTGAACAACGGTAGTTCTGCTGTTGGGTACTTCGGTTATGATCATCATGGAAACTACGTGGCTGGCTCACCAACATTCGATGATTTCTTTACCCAACAAGATCAGTTCGGCAACTTCACTCGTCCAATCGATGCATTCCGTCCTATATATATGGCAGGTTACATCCAAGATAAATTTGCCTTTGAAGATTTGATCTTCAACGTCGGACTTCGTGTTGACAGATACGATGCAAACCAGAAGGTATTGAAAGATCCTTATGTGTTGTTCCCTACCATTAAGGCGGGCGAATCTGACGCTCTTTCATTGGCTGATGGTCAGCATCCTGCAACCATTGGAGATGACTACGTTGTATACGTTGATGACATTCGCAACCCGACAACAATTCGAGGTTACCGAAATGGCGACACATGGTACAACGATGAAGGATCAGAGATTACCGACCCTTCCACTTTAGCTACAGCCTCTGGGATCGCACCACTTTTGGTTGATCCAGATCGTACGAGTACAACAGATTTGAACTCTGAGTCTTTTGAAGATTTCAAACCGATTACCATTCCAATGCCACGTATAGCTTTCTCTTTCCCAATTTCCGAGGAAGCCATTTTCACGGCTCACTACGACATCTTAACGCGTATGCCGAATACGGGTTCCGTAAACCGATTGAATCCTACAGATTACCTTTTTCTTCAGAGCAACACCGGAGTTAAGAACAACCCGAATTTGGGCGCTGAAAGAACCATCGATTATGAAGCTGGATTCCAACAGGTTTTGACGAAATCATCTTCGATTAAGTTCGCTGCTTTCTATCGTGAGATTCGGGACCAAGTGCAGTTGAAAAACCAAACCGAAGCATTCCCACGTCAGTATCGTACTTACGACAACCTCGATTTTGGTACTGTAAAAGGATTCACAGTTACTTATGATTTGCGCAGAACAGGTAACATTCAACTGCGTGCTTCATATACATTGCAATTTGCTGAAGGAACTGGTTCAAACACGCAAACGGCACTTTCGCTTATCAATGCTGGTAAAGACAACCTGCGTGTAACGAATCCACTTAGCCTAGATCAACGCCACACCATTACAGGTAACTTCGACTACAGATACCGTTCTGGTTCGAGCTATACTGGACCTGTTATGAAGGTCTTTGGAAAAGAGCGTCAGATTCTATCAAACGCTGGAGCTAACTTCACCTTCAACGCTGGCTCTGGGACTCCATACTCTGGTCAAGCTGCAATTACTGGAAATGGATTGATTTCCGGTGGAGGATCGGCCTTCTTGGAAGGAACGATTAACGGTCAAAGACTCCCTTGGTCATTCAGAACTGACCTTCGAATAGATAAGAGCTTCACTCGCAAGCTTGGAGAGTCACGCGACGCACGTAGCGTTAATTTTACAGTCTACTTTCAAGTACTCAATTTGTTGAACAATAAAAATATCGTAGGTGTGTACAGAGCAACTGGTAATCCAACCGATGATGGTTACTTAGCTGATGCTCGATTCCAGAACGACATTGCATCTCAGAATTCTGAGCAGTCGTTCCGTGAGCTGTATACTCTTAAGATTGCCAACCCATTCAGTTTCAACTTGCCCCGACAAACCCGACTTGGTTTGATGTTGAACTTTTAAGAAATAGGATATGAGAATTAATATGAAATGGACAATCGCCGCTCTTCTCATTATGAGTGTGAGCACCCTGCAAGCAGAAGCCTTTCGTGAAGGGAAAAAGAAGAAAACCAACGCGACTTCTTTAGCTGCTGGTTGCGCGCCAGCATCTTCGGCTACTGAATTGAACATCAATAATGTTCGCGCCTTGATTCAAACCGGTGGTGACTTGTGGTGGGATTTTCAAAATGCCCAATATGAAGTGCCTAAGAACTCTGGCCGCACCTCCCTATTCGCTGGTTCACTGTGGTTGGGTGGAAAGGATGTTTCCGGACAATTGAAAGTTGCAGCTGTGCGCTTCAGAAGTGGTGGAACCGACTTTTGGACAGGGCCTTTGAGTACGACCACCTCGGAAATCGACGCAACTACTTGTGCTGAATACGATGATCATTACGTCACGACACGTTCTGAAGTAGCTGAATTTGTAGGTTGGGTAGAAGCAGGTTTGGATGATGAATCCAACGGAACGGAGAAGCAATCAGAAGACTTTCCGGATTATGTGATTCCAAGAAGTGTATTGGAATGGCCAGCACATGGAAGGAATTATGAGCCTTACAATGAGGATTTCTATTTAGCTCCATTCAACGACCGAAATGGCGATGGAGTTTACAACCCCTTCGATGGTGACTATCCTGGTTATGACCTCAAAGGTGAAGTGGATTGTAGAGAGCGAATCGTAAACATCTATGGGGACCAAAACCTGTGGTGGGTTTTCAATGACAAAGGAAATGTGCACACTGAATCGGGAGCTCAGGCTATTGGAATGGAAATTCGAGCCCAGGCCTTTTCTTTTGCTACCAACGACGAGGTCAATAGTATGACCTTCTACAATTACGAGTTGGTAAACCGATCGAGCTTCAGTTTGACAGATACTTATTTCGGAGTTTGGGTTGATGCTGATTTGGGTTGTTCTCAAGATGATTATGTAGGCTGCGATGTTCAGCGTGGTTTGGGCTATGCTTACAACGGGGATGAGTTCGATGAGGATTGTAATGGAGCCACTGGTTATGGTGACTTGCCTCCGGCCATTGGAGTTGACTTTTTCCAAGGTCCATTCCAAGACAACGATGGCATCGATAACCCAGGTCCAGCGACCAATTCTGAAATTCTTGCCTACGATCTTGTGAAGAGTGATGGTGGTATACCCTATAAAGGTCTTGGAGTCGGTTATGGTGATGGAATTGTTGACAACGAGCGTTTTGGAATGACACGTTTCCTTTATCACAACAACGACCAATCGGTTCGAGGTGATCCCAATACGGGAGTTGAGTATTACAACTTCTTGCGTTCCATTTGGAGAGATGGTTCACACATGATTTATGGTGGAACCGGACACAACGCTTCTACTGCGCCCCCATTTTTCGAAGCAGATTATATGTTCCCTGGTGAGACAGATGTTATTGGTTGGGGAACAGGTGGTTTGGTTCAACCAAGCTGGACGGAAGTTACTGCTGGTAACCAGCCTTTCGACCGTAGATTTATGCAATCAGCAGGGCCATTTGTTTTAGAACCAGGTGCAGTGAACAACATCACCTTCGGTGTAGTTTGGGCACGAGCTAAATCTGGCAATGCCGAAGCTTCTGTAGATGCTGTTCGCAAGGCAGATGATAAAACTCAGGCACTTTTCGACAACTGTTTCCGGGTATTGAACGGTCCTGACGCACCAGACTTGACAGCGCAAGAGCTCGATAGAGAGATTGTTCTCTACATCGATAACAAGTCGATTTCTAACAACTTTAACGAACAATATGCTGAGGTAGATCCTTCAATCATTCCTCCAGATTCAATCAATGGTCGTCCGATTACTCCGGAAGAGCAATTTGAATATCAAGCTTATCGATTCCAAGGCTATCAGATTTACCAGGTTTCGGATAATACTGTTTCAGCTTCAGATTTAGGCGACATTGAGAAAGCACGTTTGATTGCTCAAGTTGACGTAAAGGATACTGTTGATCAGATTGTGAACTTCACCTTCGATGAAGAAATTGGTTCTACCATTCCAGAAATCATGGTGAAAGGCGCCAATGAAGGTATTCGTCATTCGTTTAGAGTGATCAGCGATCAGTTTGCAGAAGGCGATAACCGCCTTGTAAATCATAAGTCATACTACTTCATTGCAGTAGCTTATGCTTACAACAATTATGTTCCTTTCAATCCTCTTTCCGACGACTCTCAAAATGAGCCTTTCTTAGGAAGTAGAAAAGGAGCTACAGGAGCCGTTCGTTCGGTTCAAGTCATCCCACACGATACTCGTTTTGAGGACGGTGGTGTGTTGCTGAACTCTCAGTACGGTGACGGTGTTGAAATCATTCGTATTGAAGGAACTGGAAACGGTGGACGTTCTTTAGACTTAAAAGAAGAAAGCATTCAGGCCATCTTGAATGCCAATGGAGATTTGGTTGACTCTCTTAAGTATGAATCAGGCCGAGGACCAGTTGATATCAAGGTAATCGATCCTTTGAATGTCAAAGCTGGGGACTTCAGTCTTGCATTTAGAGATACGGCAACCATTGGTGATTTGACCGATGCTTACTGGGAGATTTACGGAGAGGGTATAGACACCTTTACTGTGGCCAGTGACATTCAAGTTGAAACCGAACACCTCATTCCTGAGTTGGGTATTTCTGTGACCATTGGTCAGGCTTTGAGCCCAGGACGTGTTGGTTCGGTGAACAATGGTTTTATTTCAGCTGATTTTGAGTATGAAGATCTCACAAAACAATTCTTAATTGGTGTTCCAGATGGTGAGACACAAGATGCTCAAAACTGGGTTCTTGCGGGGACTTCCGAAGATCCGAACTTGCCTGAGTATGATGATTACAGAGAGACATGGCAAGATCCATTTACTGGTGATGACCGCACATATTTCTACGATCAAAATGAAGTATATGAGAATGTTATTGAAGGTATTGTAGCTCCGTTCTTCCTGACGGCACAATCAACGGGACACGGACCTATGCCGGAATTGCCAGGTCATGGGTACTTCTTCCGCCTTCTTGGCAATTTACACCCTGGAGATACCAGCGTGATGAATTTATTGCACTCAGTAGACATCGTACTTACGCCAGACAAAGACAAATGGACTCGTGTTCCTGTTCTTGAGATGCGTGATACTGTTGGTGAATCGCAAGGAAATGCTGAAAAAGGTCGTCTTCGTGAAGCTTATTCATTAGACAAAAACGGTGTTTCTGCAACGGATTCCACTGAAAGCGACGATCCAAATTCGCCTAATTATATTTCTGGGAGAGGAATGAGTTGGTTCCCTGGATATGCCATCAACACCGAAACGGGTGAAAGACTCAACATGGCTTTTGGTGAGGATTCCTACTTCGTTAAAGACAAAGGGCGCGATATGGTTTTCAATCCCTCAAGTTCGATAACAGAAGGTCCAGCACGTGATTTCCGTGGAGGTGGTAAGCACTTCGTATATGTCTTCAGAAACAATGATGTTGAAGAGGATAGAAATGCCTTCCCACTCGAGTACAACAACCCAGGAACTCGTATGCCTGCATACGATGCGGGTGAGTTCATCGTAGAGAAATTGAGACAGAACACTCAAAACTCAGTACGAGATGTATATCGAGCCGCGAGCTGGTGTATGTTCCCATTGGCGAACCCATTGGTGCCTTGGACGACAATGGCTGAAGGACTTGTCCCAACAACATTGAAAATGCACATTCGTGTTGCCAAGGAATACGAAAACCGCGGTAATGGTGAATACTTATCTGAAGGTGATGCACTGATAGTTGGTGAAGAGTACTATGTGAACTTAGGACCTATCATTCACGAAGGTGAAACCCTTTCGAGAGGATCTCATTTCATTGCTGAAAGCACGAGTTTCCTTACAGCCTCTACAGACAAGGAAAATGTCTTGATGACATCTGTAAATGGTGGACGGCCGCTTTACAACTTTAACATGGATGCTTTGGCGCCTGAAAAAATTGCTGACGACAAGCTGACCGAGTTGCTAGACTACATCAATGTTGTGCCAAATCCTTACTACAGTTATTCGGAGTATGAGGCCGATAAGATTGATACGCGTGTGAGAATTACAAACCTTCCTGCCCGTTGTACAATCAAGATTTATAATGTTGCGGGTACTTTGGTTCGTACTTACGAGAAGGACGACCCCTCAACCGCCTCCATCGATTGGGACTTGAAGAATCAGTCTAGAACCCCAATCGCTAGTGGAGTATATCTCATTCATGTTGATGTTCCTGAAGTGGGTTCACGCGTACTCAAATGGTTTGGAGTATTGAGACCAATTGACTTGGACAACTTCTAAAAATCTATATCCCTTGAAGATGAAACAGATACAAATCGCTCTAATGACTGCTTCCCTGGCAGTCCTCTCTCTCAGCTCGTTTGCTGGGAATAAGGATAGAATTGGACAAGCAGGAGCTCAAGAATTGATGATCAATCCTTGGGGTAAATCGAATGGAATGGCTGGAGCCAATATGGCTTCTTCAACGGGCTTGGAGTCGGTCTTCTTGAATGTCTCAGGTTTGAGCTTCATCAATAAGACCGAGATTCAATTCACTCATTCTGATTATCTCAGTGGATCAGGCATTGGTGTAAATGCATTTGGTCTTGCTCAAAGAGTGGGTGAGTCAAGTGTATTGGCGGCCTCTGTAACCTCAATGGGATTTGGCGATATTGAGCGTACGACAATAGAAAACCCTGATGGAGGTATCGGAACATTTGCCCCACAACTCCTTAGTCTGAATGTGTCCTATGCACGGGCTTTTTCGAATACGATTCATGGTGGGTTTACCATCAAAACCATTTCTGAGACCATCAACGACGCGCAAGCTTCTGGTATGGCAATCGATATGGGGATTCGTTATGTGACTGGTCCTCGTGAAAATTTGAAGTTTGGTATTGCATTGAAGAATGTAGGTCCGAAAATGAATTTTGGTGGAGGTGGTTTCACAGAGAAAGTTCAATTGGATGAGAAGGAATTTACTCTTACTCAAAGACGACAAGCTTTTGAGATGCCTTCTACCTTGAGCATTGGTGGTAGTTATGACATCTACCTCATGGAAGGTGCTTCTGACTCTTCTTCTGCATCAGGTATTGCTAACTGGGAACATCGCCTTACAATCGCAGGTAACTTTATCTCAAACTCCTTTGGGAAAGACCTTATTGCTGTTGGGGTTGAGTATTCGGCCAACGATATGATCATGCTTCGTGCAGGTTACCTTTACGAAGATGGAATCTTGGATATCGAAACTCGAACAACGGCTTACACTGGGCCTTCTGTTGGCGCCAGCGTGCAACTCCCAATGGGAAAAGGAAGTGATAATACAGTGAGCATCGATTATGCTTACCGCTTTTCAAATCCTTTTTCAGGAACGCACTCATATGGAGTGTGTCTGAATTTCTAGAAGAGAACAACAGTTCTTATCTTTGCAACCCCTGCTAGTCAGGGGTTTTTTAATATCTGCTTATGTCAAAAGTATCCTACCTGACCGCCGAAGGTCTAAAGAAGCTTAAAGAAGAGCTCCAAGATATGGAGCGCGTTCAACGTCCTGCCATCTCTGCGCAAATTGCGGAAGCACGAGATAAAGGTGACCTTTCAGAAAATGCTGAATACGATGCCGCCAAAGAAGCCCAAGGTCTTCTGGAGTTGAAGATTTCGAAGGTGAAGAACATCGTTGCAAACTCAAGAGTTGTAGATGCAGCTGATATGGACACCTCCCAAGTGCGCATTCTATCGAAGGTGACAATTCGGAATTTGAAGAACGGAATGGAGATGATTTACACTCTTGTGAGTGAAAGTGAGGCAGACCTTCGGGCATCAAAAATTTCAATCGAATCTCCAATGGGGACCGGACTCTTAGGTAAGAAACCGGGTGAAACTACGGAGATCGAAACACCAGGCGGAAGCATGGAATTCGAAATCATCCACATCGGGCACTGATGGCGAGCATTTTCAGTAAAATCGTTGCTGGGGAAATCCCATCCTATAAAATTGCTGAAACAGAGAATTGCTTGGCATTTTTAGATGTTTTTCCACTCCAAGAAGGTCATACACTTGTTATCCCCAAAAAAGAAGTCAACTACTTATTCGATCTTCCTGAAGAGCTATACGCTGAATTGATGTCTTTTTCGAAAAGAGGTGTCGAAAGCCGTGAAGAAGGCGATGCCTTGCGAGCGTATTGGAGTAGCCGTGATAGGTCTGGAAGTTCCACATGCGCATGTTCATTTGATTCCAATTACCCAAATGGATGACATGAACTTTGCAAACCCGAAGCTGAAGATTGAAGCAAATCGAATGGAGCAAATAGCATCTGCTATTCGAAGCGAGCTTTAAGTTACGCGATCGCTGTTTTTTGCAGCAAATGCTGCCCAGCCAGAATACCCAGACTTTTCAGAACTTACACCGGATTGGAAGAAATGACAGACCGCTGCAGCCAAACCGTCGGTGGCATCCAAGTCCTTTGGCAACTCATCCAATTTCAACAAGCTTTTAATCATAGCCGCTACTTGCTCCTTTGAGGCACTTCCGCTACCTGTAATGGATTGTTTGATCTTTCTTGGACTGTATTCGGTCACGGCCATTTCGCGGTCTAAGGCCGCAGCCATAGCAACCCCTTGTGCCCGCCCAAGTTTTAACATCGACTGAACGTTTTTTCCAAAGAAGGGAGCTTCAATGGCTAGTTCGTCGGGGTGGTGTTGATCAATGAGGTCTCGAACTCCATAAAAAATCTTCTGAAGCTTCATATAATGGTCCTTTTCTTTCGTCATGCGAATGACTCCATGCTCCACCAAGGACATTATTTTTCCATCAATTCGTATGATGCCGAAGCCCATTATCGTTGTTCCCGGATCAATACCGAGAATGATACGCTCCTTCTCTACCTTTCGTTTTTCTTTGTCCATCTTGAAAAAAGCGCGAATCCATCTTTCTGTCCTTTCAAAAGTAGCTAAGGCACTATTCCTCCTCTTTGTGCTCTTCTATATTTATGAAAAAGTTTTTCAAGAAAATACGCTTCTAAGCTGGTTTGGGCACCTTTCTAACCTAACCAGCTCCACACAGAGCATTGGTCTTTTTCTGCTGAGCCTTGGGCTTTTGTTTGTGAATTGGTCGCTGGAGGCTAGGAAGTGGCAGATCAGCATTCAATCTTTAGCCATGATAAATTTTCGCAGCGCATTAAAAGCTGTATTCGCCGGTGTGTCGACATCCATCATCACCCCAAACCGAGTCGGGGAGTTTCTCGGTAAAATTGTTTTCTTGAAATACGGAACCAGAACAGCTGGCGCCGGATTGAGCTTTGTGAACAGTACAGCACAACTCTTCATCACCTTTCTAGCTGGTGCTATTGCGCTCTCATCTGGATGTGATTCTATGGTAGCTTCATCGGGCTTGCTCTCCTACCTACAGATGATGGAAGGCTTGGTTTGGATACTGACTATTTTGTTGGCGGTTCTTTACTTTTTCATGCCTTCCCTTTTGCCCTTGCTCAAGAACATTAAATTACTCAAAAGGTATACGGAAGACATTCAGCAAGCGCAGATGCCAAGCTTCAATGTACTTCTGCATGTGCTAGTATTGAGCGGATTTAGATATGCTGTATTCTCACTGCAGTACATCATACTTCTTAGCCTTCTTACTTCCGATTTGAATCTGGAAATGGCGATTCGTTCGCTGCCTTTGATGTACTTGGCCTTAGCAATTGCACCGACTATATCTTTTGGGGAACTTGGTATGCGTGAGTACCTTGCCTTGAATGTGCTTTTTCTTGCCAGTTCAGATGAATTGGGGATATTTCTTGCCAGCTCAATTCTTTGGATTGTGAACATTGCCTTTCCTGCTCTATTGGGTGCATTCTTCTTGCAAAGTGCTAAAATCGTGGAAGAATGATGGATATAGTCTGCCTGCTCTTGGCTTTGTTTTATTGCCTAATGATAGCAAAGAGTCTGAGGTCGATGCCCCGTGATGCGGTGGAAATCAAAACAATTGAGCCTTCAAAGAAGATTCTAGAAATCAGCCTCATTATCCCTTTCAGAAATGAAGGCAAGAACTTGCCGCACCTGCTGGCTCAAATTGAATCATTGCTACCTCAATCGCAGTTGAAGGAAGTGATTCTGGTAGATGATCATTCGAAAGATGGCGGACCTGAATTGGTACATGACTTCATTCAAATGCATCCAGAAAAAGTGAAGTATGTGCTTTCCAAAGGAGAAGCATCGAAAAAAGGGGCCTTGCACTCTGGAATTATAGAGGCCGAATTCGAATGGGTCCTGATCAGCGATGCAGACAGCGAATTTCCATCTGGCTGGATTGCTAGTATGACCTCTATTCCGGAAAGCGATTTATTGGTTGGCCCCGTTCTTTTCTATGCAAAGAAGAAGTCATTTATAGGAACATTTCAAGTCCTAGATTCTATAGCCCTGCTTGGTATTGGGCAATCAGCAGTGGAAGGTGGGACGCCCCTTTTCGCAAGTGCATCAAATCTATTGTTCCGAAAAAGTGATTACCTAGAACTCAATCCTTTCTTAAACAATTGGAACATCCCAAGCGGAGACGACGTCTTTCTTCTTCAGTCATTTGCTAATGCAGGGCGAAGTATTAAAACCATCTGGCATCCTCATGCATTGGTTCAATCGGAGGCGCCCAAAACATTGTCAAAAATGCTCAAGCAGAAACTTCGCTGGGCTTCGAAGAACCCTTTAGTTCCGTCCATGAGATATCAATTCACAGCTTTTTCTGTTCTGTTCTTTAATGTTTCCTTAATCGCTGGAATTGCATTGGCAGTCTACGGTCTTATAGCGACGTCGCTTCTTGTGGCGATGTGGGTAGTGAAATTGGTCTTAGATTATCTAGTATTGAGACGTCTTTCTAATGTTTACAGAAAAACGTGGTCCCTCTTCGATTTCCTTTCTTCCTTCCTTATCTATCCTTTATATGTAACCTTCATCGGTATACTCTCGTTTTTCTACACACCTAAGTGGAAGTAAGCATTCGCTGGGATCAATTGTAGATTGGGATGGATAAGATCAGTTTAAGCGCTGCAATCATCACGTACTATCGTAGAAACGCTTCCAAAAGGTCCAGCAAGCCTTGGGTCTCTTGGCGCAATATGATTGTAGAGGTCTACGGTCAGGAACGCGACCCAGCAGAGCTCAACCGACTCATCAACGAAGGAGTTCGCTATTCGTGCAACATCAAATCGATGGACGATGTGGTTGAGCACATCAAGGACTTTAGTGGAGATTATGAAGAGGTACTCACTTTACTGGACACCTTTTTTCTGATCGTTAAAGGGCACAATGAGTTTTTAGCTGAAAAACTTCACCGCACCAATTGGGAAAATCTTCTAGATGACTTAAAATTTCGTGGTTCTGCTCGTGCCAAAATGGAAGATCGCGCCATGGACATTGTCGAACGCTTTGAAGATCACAGCTTTCACCTTTCCATTAGCACAAGGGCTAGTATTTGGCTACTCGTTACGGACTACGTTGTACGATGGGGAATTTTGGCTCTACTCCGCACCGACCAATTGCTGGGTGCAAATGAGGCGACCTTCGGTTTTGCAAACATCGACGGCTTTTTTCTAGTCATTCAAATATTCTTGATTCCGTTTATTGTCGTGCTTGCGGGTGTCTTTAGGAACCGGTATACCGATCGACGACTTAAAAAATTGACCAAAGAAATCGGTCTTTGGAACATACGGTTTCAGGTTAAGTACACAAGTTGGGAGTATTCCTTGATTGTGTTTTTCATGCTCACTGGAATTTATATCGCTTACGCGATGTTGCCGGGTTCCGACATCGAGCGAATTCTTTTGGCAACCTTAAGTGGGTTGATGTACTTGCTCTATTTGATGGTCCTGCTGCGGCTTTTTTCCGCTCGCGTTCCAAACATCGATCGCATCAATTCCGAGCTGCTTAAAAATGAGCAGTCGGGAATTGCGAAAGAATTGGACGCAGATGAGAACGATGAGGAAATAGTGAATTTGGAGGTTAAGTTGCGTTCGGTGAACGAACGCATGAATGCCTATGTTCTTGAGGCCACCCTCTTTGGTGCTTTGGCTTTTAGTGGATTCCTGCAGATTGTCGCTTCTGAGGTTTTTACCATTGCCGACATCAAGCAGTTTACAGTCAGCTTGTTCCAACTTTTTCATGGAGTTGTTCACTTCGATATGAGATACTTTCCCGAATTCATGACGCTGCTGCACAGTCGGGAAGGACTCCTAGCACTCATTTGTTATGAAACTCTTTTCTGCTCCATCTTCTTCCTCTCTGTCATCGCCTCTCGTTTGCGGTTTTCCGATTTAACAGATTATATGGATCGTGCCCTTCAGCTGTCTAAGTCGTACAATTTGAAGGAGGAAGATCTCCTCAACAATCAGGAAAAGGGCATGGATGATCCCCGAGTCCAAAAGTTCAACCGTCAGATTCGAGAGACCCTTAAGGTGGGCAGTCAGAAGGCGCGAAAGATTACCCCGATCATGGAGTACATGGCTTTTTTCAGAAATATGGGTGTTGTTTCTTTTTTCATCATTCTAATTACGGCTGGTTTGTTTATCTCAGTTGAGCTGGCATTGATCTTCGTGCTCATACTACTGCTCTCGTTCCTATATTTCAAGTTTGATGCAAACCTCTTTTTCTTTAAGTCGCTTTCATACCGCATCGAGGAGATTTATTTTGACGTCTATCGACACGTAAATCGCGTAGCCTGGATTATCATCGGACTCTCCACTTTGCTCAGAAGCTTTGAACTTCAGTTTGGAGAAGCGCTTTTACTCGTCGGCTTTCTTACTTTGATTACGCACAATCTTCTAAGTCTCTTTGTGCCTGAGATCGAGAATTCTGAAAGTCGGCCTGAAAATGAGACGGAATTCTCCAAGACACTTCCGAAGTTGTTCCGCATAGGATTGAGTATTTTCTTCTTGGGTTGGTATTTCAGCATTCAGCACTTCCCCGGAGCAGAAGCAGTTTTTACCGTCGCCGGAATCGCTTTTTGTTTTTACTTCTTTTTTGCTCCCCTGCTCCAGAAGGGAAGTACTGTAATGCGAATCCTCACAAATTTCACTCTTGGAATGGCTCCGATTCCTTTGATTTTTGTTGTGAATGAGCTTTCTCTGGGCGACATCATTTTTGTCTTGGAAATTCCACTCTTAATTGTCTTGCTCTACAATGCCTATTCGAATAGAGCGGTGTTTAGTCAGTTCATTGTTCGTGCCTCAGTTTTCTTTCTCATTCTGTATTCGGTTCAATTTTTTAGCTTTTCGAGTTATGCCTTTGAATCGCTGCGCTTTGATTTAAAAGGGTATAGGACCTACGTGGTGAAGAATTACCTCACCAATCAAATTGAGCGGAATGCCAATCCAGAAACCCAAGCAGAATTTAATACTCTTCTTGAAGCTAAAAGAAGGTACGCTGAAGAGGTTTTGGATCAAAATGACTGGATGGAGTTGAATGCCGAGGCAAAGAGCCTCATGGAGTTGGGCAATCAAGACGAACGTTTCCTCGTACTGGCATCAGAGCTGCTCGAACGAAGTCAAAACATCAAGAAATTTTCAGGGAACTACCAGAATAGACTGGAAGTTTTAATAGATTTGGGAAGAATCACCCTAGCCAAGAGTCTTGCCGAGGAATACCTCGAGTTTACTCTACTGCATGAAAACCGTTTGAATCAAGATTTGGCTCACGCCTACTTGAATGAAGTGGACGAATTGCTTGGAAAGGGTTAAAAGACCCAGATGAGCCAAAAGCCTCTAAGTGGAGGAGAGCGCGATCGAATAGCGAGAATGAAAGGCAAAAAAGCAGCGCCAAAACGAGTTGCTGTACGCCCTACTGCGCCGCCTGTCGAAAAAGAAAATCCACCTGCTTCAGAAATTCCAAAGCTTGTTAGTCCGGAGCCAACTGTTCCAAAAGCAGTAGAGCCTTTAGAGCCACCAAAGGTGGAAACTCCGAAAGCAACTGAGTCGATTCCAGAAAGTATAGTGAAGCCAGAAACAAAGGCTCCAGAGCCTGAAGTTAAAGAGCCAATTAAAGAAATTAAACAGGAGGAAGCAGTATCTGCCACTGCCAAACCTTCTATGACAAAGACACCTGAGAAAGAAGTGTCTTCTCCGACGATTTCGTCGGAACCAAGTTCGTCAGAAACTAAATCTTCAAAAATGGCAGAACATAATGATGAGCCCGGCGCTCATGGTTGGCACGACGCAACCAAATTGGTTGAGAACGTGAGCAAAAGACCTTTGGTTTTTGCTATGCTTGCCTTGGGTGGCTTAGTGCTTGTGCTCTGGGTGAGCAACACTTTTGGTCCGTCACACGGACATGAAGGTGGCGAGCATGAGAATGCCGCAATTGAGTCTCCTGAAGCCGGTATAACCGGAACAGAAGAAGCAGCGCCCATTGAATCGGTTGAACCTGAAGCCGCAAGTGAAGCTGAAGAAGCTGCACCAGCGGAAATGGAAGGTTCCTCTGAGAATGAAGAAGGTGAAGCCGCTTCCTCTGAAGTTACAGGGGAAGTGGTTAACACCACTCCTGACGGACAACTTCCAACGCCTTTTTGGGGCATTGCTACCGCGGCGGTTGACGATCAAATGCTTGCATTGAAGTTTGTTAAAGATTTGAAGGCTGCTGGCCTCGATGGTCGATACATGTACATTCCCGACTACATCCCTAGCGGGAAAAAAATGTTCCGAATTTTTGTGGGCCCGTTCCCCGATAAGCCTTCCGCCATGGCGAAATTTGATGATGTTCAGGCGAACACTCCGGGAGCTTACCCGTTCTTGGTTAAGTGACTTTCAAACGCATTGTTTTTTTCGATGGCCATTGCCAATTGTGCAATCGCTTTTTGAATTTTTTAATTCTCCTCGATCGAAAAAGAAACCTCCATTTCGCATCCCTTCAAGGAAAAACTTCACAGGAAATTCTCAGCGAGGAAGAACGAAGTCTTCACGACTCACTCATTTTTTGGGAAGAAGGAAAGCTCACCTACAAGTCCTACGCAGCATTAAAGGCAGTAGCTTCCTTAGGTGGAGTGTGGAAAGGGGTTCTCATGTTTCGATTGGTGCCAAGTTCCTTACTTGATGCTTTCTACGATTTGGTTGCAAGAAATCGTTTCAAGTGGTTTGGAAGACGGGAGAGCTGCCGAATGCCTACCAAAGAAGAAGCAAAATACTTATTGCCATAAGCCACTCAACACAATTGAAAGCATTTCGGGCGACCCTGATATATATTTGAAATCAGACTATACACTATGAATCGAGCACTGATCATCGGCCTCCTAATGGCCACCCCATTATTGTTCTCCGCCAAAGGAGAGAAAGAAAAAGAAGACTCATCGAAGGTTTCTTATTCAGCATTGAAGTTTCGGGCAGTCGGACCAGCCTTAACCTCTGGGCGCGTTGTTGACATTGCTGTGCATCCTGAGAAGCCCACAACATATTACGTTGCGGCAGCTGCTGGGGGCGTATGGAAAACGGAGAATTCAGGGACATCGTTCTCGCCAATTTTTGATGGTGAAGGTTCCTATTCCATCGGTTGTGTTGCCTTAAACCCGTCCAACTTGAATGAAGTTTGGGTCGGCTCAGGAGAGAACAACAACCAGCGTTCGGTCGCTTATGGCGATGGCGTGTACAAATCTCAAGATGGCGGAAAGAGTTGGAAAAATATGGGTCTCAAAAACAGCGAGCACATCGGGATGATTAAGTTCCATCCAAACGATCCGCAAACGGTCTATGTCGCCGCAGTTGGTCCACTGTGGTCGGCAGGCGGTGACCGAGGTCTCTATAAAACAACGAACGGTGGTGAAAGCTGGAAAAGAATTCTTGAGATAGACGAACATACAGGGGTCCATGAAATTCACATCGATCCTCGGAATCCAGATGTAATGTATGCTGCTGCGCACCAAAGAAGACGGCATGTTTGGACTTACATTTCCGGAGGTCCCTCTTCGGCCATCTATAAGTCTGAAGATGGTGGTGTTACATGGAACGTTCTTGAAAATGGAATTCCTAAAGGAGATAAAGGACGCATCGGAATGGCGATGGCTCCAAGCAACCCCGACGTGCTCTACGCCATGGTTGAAGGCACAGAGAAAACCGAAGGATTCTTCCGTTCTACAGATCGAGGTGCGAGCTGGAGCAAGCTGAACAAATACAATACTTCTGGAAACTATTACACCGAGCTTTATGTAGATCCCTTGAATTCGGAGAAGATTTTCTCAATGGATACCTGGTGTCATATGAGCCTCGATGGCGGCAAGACCTGGAATAAAATCAATGAGAAGTACAAGCACGTCGACAATCATTGTATGTGGATCAATCCTGAAAACACAGACCACTACATTATGGGCTGCGATGGAGGTTTGTACACAAGCTTCGATGACGCGAAATCATGGAGCTTTCACGCCAACCTTCCGATTACGCAATTTTATAAAGTGGCTGTTGATCAAGATGCTCCTTTCTACAACATCTATGGAGGAACTCAAGACAACTTCAGCATTGGTGGCCCTTCGCGCACCAACAGTACCAGTGGCATTGTGAACGCCGACTGGTTCATTACAAAGGGTGGCGACGGATTTGAAAGTCAGGTTGACCCTACAGACCCAAACATCGTATACGCTCAATCGCAATATGGCTGGTTGGTGCGCTTCGACAAAAGAAGTGGCGAAAAGGTCGACATCAAACCGCAACCTGGAAAAGGTGAAGCCGCTTTTCGTTGGAATTGGGATGCGCCACTACTGATCTCACCTCACAACCCAAATCGCCTATATTTCTGTGCAAACAAGGTGTTTCGCAGCGATGACCGAGGTGATAACTGGACGACAATCAGCGGTGACTTGTCTCGACAGCTCGATCGAAACAAGCTTGAAGTGATGGATCGTGTATGGAGTGTTGATGCCGTTGCGAAGAATAAGTCGACCAGCATTTATGGGCAAATTGTTGCCTTCGACGAGTCTCCTAAAAAAGAAGGTTTGCTCTATATTGGAACCGACGATGGCCTAATCCACGTGAGTAAAGACGGTGGTAAAACCTGGACGAAGAAAGATGGCTTTCCTGGGATTCCGGCCAGAACTTACGTGAATTCTCTCACGGCATCTCGCTACGATGAGAACACGGTTTTTGCCACTTTCAACAATCACAAGCAAGGCGACTTCAAACCATACATCTTAAAATCAACCGACGCAGGTTCTTCTTGGACAAGCATATCTGGCAATCTTCCTGAAAGAGGTTCTGTGTATGATTTGGTTCAAGACAACATCGATGCGAAATTGCTTTTTGCAGGAACGGAGTTCGGATGCTTTTTCAGTCAGGATGGAGGAGCAAAGTGGCAACAATTGAACGCTGGACTGCCGACCGTTGCCGTCCGAGATATTGAAATTCAAGAGCGTGAGAACGACTTGGTTCTGGCTTCATTTGGTCGAGGGTTTTATGTGTTGGATGATTATTCAGCCTTGAGGTTTCCTCAGAAAGATTTGATGGAGAAGGATGCTCACATCTTCTCAGTTCGAGATGCTTGGCTCTACATTGAAAGTACCCCGCTTGGTCTTCGCAAGAAAGCCTTTCAAGGAAACAATTTCTTTTCTGCTGACAACCCTCCTATGGGGCCTCAGTTTACTTGGTATATGAAAGAGGCTCCAAAAAGTAAACGTGATGCCCGCCTTGAAAAGGAGAAAGAAACAGCCAAATCTGGAGGTGATAATTTCTATCCTTCCGAAGAGGCATTGCGAGAAGAGGATCGGGAAAATGATCCAACAATTGTCTTTACAATTCGCGACGCTGCAGGAAAGGTGGTCAGTAAGTTTACTGAGAAACCAAAAAAAGGAGTGAACCGTTCTTCTTGGAACATGCGTTATGGGAGCATGTCAGCGATTCAAATGAAAAAGGAAGAATCCGACAATCCATTTGCTGGGCAAGATTATGGGGCCTTGGCATTTCCCGGGAAATACTCTGTGGAGATGACGCTGGTGCAAGGATCTGAGCTCAAAGCCTTGGCAGGGCCAATAGAGTTTCAATTGAAGGCGCTCGACAATATGAGCATGCCGATGGCAGAGCCACAGTCGCTTGCTGAATTTAAGGAGGAAGTGAAGGAGGCCAAGCGAAAGCTGGTTTTTACCAACAAAAAGGTTGGCGATTTAAGCGAGCGCATGAAATTCATGCGGCAAGCCATTTTGAGTCATCAAAGAGCTGATATTTCTTGGCTCGCAGACTTGACGAAGCAGCAGGAGCTGTTGGATGATCAAAAACTGAAGCTCTATGGAGATGGAAGTTTGAGCAAGCGTGAGTTTGAGACCGCTCCTTCAATCAATGGGCGCATTGGTTTGGTGACTTACAATTTATGGAGTCATCGTTCGAATCCTACGGGAACACAACGTGTGAACATTCAAATTGCAACCGAAGAATTGCTTGAACTAGAGAAATCGCTTGAGACCATTGAAACGTCGATTGCTAAAATGGAGGAGAAAATGGCTGCGAATGGTGTACCTTATACTCCTGGAAGGGATGAAACAGAATAGAATATGAAGAAGGGGTTTTTTGCAGTAGTCTTGAGTTTGATTGGCTTCTCGGTTTCGGCGCAACAGCTTGCCAATACCGACCTTTATGGTACTTGGCTTTTGGAATATGTAGAGTCTGAAAACGGCATGGAGTCTCCGGGACTTGAATACACACTCAAGATTGGTCAAGGATTGTTTTCCTACAATACCGATGTGAATCAATGCAATGGTGCCAACCTTATGATTGATGGGATGATGATTGAATACGATAAGAGCGCATGCACGAGAGTTTGTTGCGATGGTTCTCGGGATCCGATTGGAGACCGCATCAACTATCGGGGCGCTTATATTTTGCAAGACGATCTTCTTCGCATCACGAATCAAAGGACTTACGTCTTACGAAGAATTGAAGACTGAGCTGTTCTTTGTTCAGCTTCGCTCGATGCCATTAAAAAAGCCACCAAGCGGTGCTTGATGGCTTCTTCTTTAGTTGCGGGGGCAGGATTGCCTCACCCCTTATTTGGGTTCGGCGGACCTAGTTGGGTGGCAATTAAAGGTCTCGAAGCCTCCTCCTTCGTCGGCACGCCATTTTTTAATCACATCTTCGCTAAAGCAAGCTTCGCTCGATGCCATTAAAAAAGCCACCAAGCGGTGCTTGATGGCTTCTTCTTTAGTTGCGGGGGCAGGACTCGAACCTACGACCTTCGGGTTATGAGCCCGACGAGCTACCAACTGCTCCACCCCGCGATTTAGGTGGGCAAAGGTAACATATAATTTATATTCGCGCAGTGGAAAATGAACACCAATCCGGTTTTGTAAGTCTCATCGGAAAACCCAACGTCGGTAAGTCGACCTTAATGAACGCGCTCGTTGGAGAGAAACTTTCAATCATCACATCAAAAGCGCAGACAACGAGGCATCGGATTCGGGGCATCGTAAACGGCGATGATTACCAAATTGTTTTTTCCGATACTCCCGGAATCATTGACCCAGCATACGGATTGCAAGAGGGAATGATGAAGTTCGTCGATGCTGCGTTGGTAGATGCCGACGTTATTTTGTACCTCACAGAGATTGGTATTGACCCAGAGAACGCCAACGGTGGGGAACGTCATGAACAGCTCTTCGAGAAGCTCAAGAATAAGAAACTCCCCATTTTTATTCTCATCAATAAGATCGATTTAGGGGATCAAGACATGCTTACGAAGCGTGTTCAACAGTGGGAATCGCTTGTTCCTCAAGCTCAAGTCTTCCCAATTTCGGCACTGTACAAATCCTTTACGGCAGAGGTCTTTACAAAAATTGTTGCGTCACTTCCAGTGTCGCCACCCTTCTTTCCAAAGGATGAACTGACGGACAAACCCTTGCGTTTCTTCCTTTCAGAAATCATTCGAGAAAAGATTTTCCTGAATTACCAAAAGGAAATCCCCTACAGCTGTGAAGTGGAAATTGAAGAGTACCACGAGAACACAGTTCCAATATACGTGCGTGCGCTCATTTACGTTGCGCGAGATTCTCAGAAAGGAATTCTCATCGGCCATCAAGGGAGAATGCTCAAAAAGGTTGGCACTCAAGCTCGAAAGGACATAGAAGCATTTATAGGCGAGCAAATATTCCTAGAACTATATGTGAAGGTTGATAAGAATTGGCGCGATCAGTCTTCTAAATTGAAGCGCTACGGCTATTTATCCTGAGCCGCTTCGTCCAGCACCTCCTGAATCTTTGCAATCAGTGGGGCGGCTTTGGAATATCCACTTGTGACTACTATGTAGGATTTCTCACCTACGACAAGCAAAAGACTTGGAAATCCATTGATTCCCAATTTTCTTGAAAGCTCAAAATCCTTGGAGGTCTTGATCATGTATTCTTGAGAGAGAAAACGCTTCTCAAATTCTGTAGCATCGATGGCGAGATCGCGCGCAATGCGGACGTAAGTGTCGACGTCGTGTGGATGCTGGTTTAAGGCATAGAAGGAATTCTGAACGTGTTTAAAGTAGTCGAACTCTTTTGCAGGGACAATGCTTCTAGCCACGACTACCGCTCGTGCAGCAGGTTCTGTATCATATTGAAAATTCTCCCAGTTCAACACATTGTATCGAAAACTTTGTCCCGTTTTCTTGCCAATGTCTTCCCAATGCTCGCGAAGGAATTTCACAAGCTTCTCATCCATCACCTCCTTATTGTAGGGCCGCAAACCACCCATAATCATCCCAAATTGCAGGTCGTTCTCGAAGATCTTTTTGATTTTGGTGATTTCCTTCGTGAAGCCGTAACACCAAGAACACATGGGGTCGGCAATGTAAACGAGCATTTTCTTTTCTTGGGCATTGCTGGACATAGCTAGAGTTAAGAAAGTAAGTAGAATCGCTTGACGCATCATCAAAACTAAAACGTTATGAGCCAAAGCTTAGTTCAATGAACGACAAAGAAGACTTAGGTGATCACCATGAAATAGCAACTAGCTATAAATCCTAAGAGGGTGACAATCTTAAACTAGAGAGAGTTTTTCCAGAATACAAAAACAAGGTAGAGTAGGCCGAAAAGAATGAGTGGGGCGGTGAGCGATATTGGCTGACCCAAATGAATGTTTCGTATTCCTTGATACATCCCATAAAGGAAGATGGCGAAGCCTATTTTTTTTATGACGATCCATGATGAACTAATCTAGGTCGGTTCGTTCTGGACGTTGAGGGAAAATCTGGTAAGTGATGAGGTATAAGAGCGCAGGTCCCATGGTGGTCTCAAGTAGGAAGATGAATGAACTGTTGATCTGTTCCAATTGATCCAGTGTCTTCAATCGACCGTTGAAGCGGAGCAGAACCTGAAAGAAAATGGTTAGACTGAGCAGAAGGTGCGACCAATAAATCTTGAGATTTTTCGCCGAGAAAATCAGTTTGTTCCAGTCCAGAAAGAACTGCGTTACAATCAAACCATAAAGTATTGACTCGAAGATTAGGTAAAACTCTATGATTGACATTAGAAACGAAGATAAGTAGACCTAAACAATTCTTAAAAAGTGAAAATCAACTGACTTTTAACTTCAGTTCTGTGAGGTGCATCGATCAGTTCGTTTCCGCTTCCAAGTTGATCCACATCTCTTCGTTCCAGTCGAGAAATACGCATTTCCCATCTTAAGAAGTCGGTTGGTTTCCATCGAAGCAAAAGATAAGCCTTGAAGCCTTGTCCGTCGTACGCAGGGACACTAAACTGATATAGCAAGTCGTGTTCATAGGCATAAATTCGAGCGTCGTAAGAATCGGTTTGAAAGACAGCATATCGAAACTTTGCCGACCATCGACCACTGGGGGAGGAGTAGTACAAATCTTGAAAAAGGCCAAACCCCTGTGAGCGCAGGCCTTCTTTTTGGTAATCTCGGATGGCCACGCGGTTGCGTAACGACCATTGTCGGTTTACCTTCACATCCAATTGAAGCCTTATTTGCTGCAAACTTTTATTCACTACTGTGCGAACAGCTTCCTGCTGCGAACTTGAATTCTCCAGCTTATCTTCAAAGCGATACAGCGCCAAGAGCTGAACACTTCGCGAGAAGTTGTACTGAAGCATTAGACTGTATTCTTGACCTCTAGAAGGTGCATCGATGCGATAGGACAGCCATGGGAAGCGATAGAAGTCGGCAAAGCCCTGCATTTTTAATTTGCTTAAAACCTGGAATTCGAGGGAGAAGTAGGTTCCGGATTCATTCGTAATCCTGGACTTTTCTGACAGAGCATTGGAGAGTAAGTTTTGATAGTTCGGCTGAAAGTGCCGGTGGTAGGCGTTGAATTTGAGTCGTTCGTGAAAGAGAATTGAAAAGCCTTGCAAAGCCGCTAAGCCCCCATTGATGCTCCGAGAGGCTTCGCCATACAGACCAACACTCCCAAGCTGACTTCGATAGTAGATTCCACTGACGAAATTGAAGGAGCTGTCGAATTCGAACTGATTGTACAAGCTGAGGTTCCTCTGAAAATTGCTTGAGTAGCGTGTCATATAGTTCACCACCCCGATTTCTGTGGATTGCAGTTTATACTCAATCACGGCCCCAACAATTTCCTCCTCGATGGCATCCTTGTCTTCACGCTCACTAAGATTCCGATGAAAGCCAGAGCTTTGAATGCTGCTAAAGGTTTGAACTTGCTCGTCGGCGAGAGTATCGCTCAGGTTGACGTTCGCGTCGATGCGCTTTTTGGAATAGAAGGCATGAAGATTAAATTGTTTCCATTCGAATTGGGCGGCCACACCCCGTAGAAAATTGTTTTCATCGGTACTGGTATACGGAAGTAAACCGCGGGCGTAACGCTGAGTTTGCAATACTTGCATGGGCGATTTACGGAAGCCAAAGCCCGTCCACATTGTGAGGGCTTGACCAAACTGAGCTTGGTAGTCGCCCACAATCAAGCGCTTCATCGGGCCAATATTCTCCAGCATCAAGTGGGCAGAGTAGAAATCGAAACCTCTTCCTTCAAAACGTTCTCCTGGGTCTTTTTCAGCTGTGACACCGAAGCTAAACAGATCGGATTTTCTCAGACGATAGCGCGCATACAAGCGGTTTGGGTCGCCTTCGTATTTTGGATCTAGAAAGTCGTATCCAGCCTTTGGTTCTAGTATGCGTTGACCGCGCAAAATGAGTTGATGCCTGGCATATTTGGCCGACTTCAATCTGTATTTCCAGGAGTCGGGCTTAGCTTCTCGGGGACTCGCGGTAACGAAGGGGGCAATCAAAATGGCTTTTTCGAGGCTCAAACCGTTCACGGCTTTCAGCTCATAAACACTTTCAAAATCACCATAATTTATGCGATGCCAGATGATGGCTCGAATCTCATCAGGACTTAATAAGTAAAGCTGGGCCAGTTGATCTTTATCGAAGTCGTTTAGATTGAGCTTATTGATGTAAAACTCCTGATACAACTCCGTGAGGGTGGTGAGGTCCAGCTCTTCTCCTTCCAGTTCCTGTGAAATCCATTCGATGCGTTCTT
>Ga0115554_1000518_pt1 | contig 26534 bp, 12 predicted proteins | sample COGITO_mtgs_1104_3_FD_87283 | JGI IMG/M metagenome (GOLD analysis project Ga0115554, IMG submission 87283) | Pelagic marine microbial communities from North Sea - COGITO_mtgs_110404 | ecosystem: Environmental > Aquatic > Marine > Epipelagic | place: Germany:Helgoland, sampling site Kabeltonne... | reverse complement strand
GGTGTTGTTCGCGATCCAGTGACTGAGCTCCTCAGCTTTGTTGTCTTTGAGTCCTCGGCTCAGAAAAAAATTTGTGCTAGGATAGATTGCGACTTTTTCGTCCGACAAGGCACATCCTGAAGATCGCACCCCGAACGCACCACAGTCGAACCCATAGGCTGTGCCGGCGCCTCCCAGCAAGCTGAAAACCATCTCATCAGTATGTGATGTGGGCAAGAAAGTATTGCTGATGCCAGAGTAGGTAGCGAAAAGCACAAAAAATGCGTCGCTTGTGGGCTTATTGACGAAAGTTGTCGCGCTCAGGGGACTGCCCACACCATAAACACCAACACTGTTTTTTTTCTCAACTGGTGGAGTAAACTTGCTTCCGTAAACCATTTCATCGGCGTTCCACAACGCGTCAATACCCCTCCGACTCTCAGCTTTCCAATCAATAATCATTTGCGCATCACTTCCCGACAAGTAAGGGCGGTTTTTGTCCTTCAAGATATGGTTGATTTCTGCCAAGGCTATGTCAGATGCTGCAAGTGCCGAGAGAAATCCCATGTCTTGCATGTTGAACAGATCCGTGGTGTTGTTCATGTTTTCCAGTAAAAATAGCTCGGCGTTGAATATCTGATCACCTGGAAAATCTGCCAAAAATCGAACGCTCTCAGGCACCGCTTTTTGTGGTGCCCAGTCTCTCCTTGCCACTTCATCCAAAGTGGCTTTCAAAATATCAGACTGCGACCAAACAGGAGATGCGAGGGGCAGGGAAGACTCAAAAGGGTGTACTATATTTCCATATGTGCGATATTGGTGTAGCCATTTGTGCCAATCCATCAGCTTTTTGAAATAAAGCTCCAAATTGTCTACATCTTCCTTGGTTTCCTCACTTAAAAAGAACAATTCCAAGATCATGCTTGCATGAAATGGCATAGCAGCGAGGTTCATCGTAGAGTTATATCCACAGTATTTAGGAGCATACTGAGCCGCATTGACCCCGCCGTAGTATCCGCTATTCGCTCCAGGATATATAGTGTTGGGAAGCCACTCATACCCACCGCTACCATCAACAAAGCGGATCAAAGGCAAGAAACCATTTTCACCCTGTCCCGCAAATAACGAGTGGATTTCATCCCATGCCCTATGGCTATCCACGTGAGCGAAGCTACGCGCCGCCAGGAGCGAACTGAGGGATTCCTGAGCTTGGATTGCAGGACATGGAGAGGTGAATGAGTTGATACAGCTGTCTTTGATGGTGTTTGTGTAGAGCTGCTGTATCGCAGCAGCGAGTGGTGGACCCATATCTTGTCAGAGTATATAATTTGCTATCTTTTGAGGTGGGAAAACAAAAGAAATTGGTCTTAAAAAGATCTCGTCAATTAATTTTTAATCAACAAAAAGTAAGTGAACAGTGTCACAGGGTCAAACTCAATCAACAACTTTAACAAACCCTACCCAAAATACCCCAAAATATATTAACGGAAAAAACACAAGGCAACATACCATGCGCGACCACAATGTATCCGTTTTTAAATTTGCGCTCAAACACTTAACACACTATATTTCAACAAACCTACACACGACCACCCATCTCCCGCATTCCAACTCCCATTATCACACCACTCATCATCACAACACCAAAGAACCTGCTGACGCCTTCCTTCTCCCCCAAATTATCATAGATTTTCGAACTTTGCAAGCGCTTCTTGCAAACTCAGCTCGACTTGCCCTTCGAACATTCCGTAGTAGTCATCATGGGTTTTGCAGCTCCACTGTTCAGGCAACGCACAATCAACATTCCCCAGTTTCATCATGCAGTCAACAAAATCAGTTCTGCTGATTGCTTCTCTAAGTCCGGCAAGACTGCTCAACCTGCTTTGAACACACGCATACTGCCGCTGGTTGAATTTCACGCTGTCGTACGTCTCCACGGAGGGCTCGATTTTGTCGGGTGCCCTTTCAACAAGCCTCTTCTGATAATTTATGACAAACTTAAAGCTGTCGACATTCAAATCGTATTCAATACTCTCCTCGTTCTCGATTGTCGTCTCGACGGCCTGCAAAAAGCATTCTATTACGCTCTGTTGACCCTTTATTCTTTCGTCAACGTCGGCGTCCACTTGATCAAAGCACTTTTCCACCAGAGAGCTAACCTCCCGACAGACCTCATTGGCCTTGGTAAAGAGCGCCTCAATTCTGGCCCGAAGTAAGGTTTCTTCGTAGTTGACCACCGCGTAGTACTCCTTCACCAACGCAACGTCCCTGGCTTTAGCTTCATCTCCAATTGCCTCACCGTAGATTTTGCTAGCTTCGTCAAACTCGTCTTTCTCCCACACAGCTCCCTCCCCTCCTTCCCCACCAGTCATCTTGAAAACGTCACTGCTCCATCCCTTGCTATATTTGATAGCAGAATCAAAAACAATTTCGAGACGATCTTTATCGACTTCAGCTTCGTCATCTTCCGCCTTCTTTCCCTTCTTCCCCTTCCCCTTCTCGATGGTGGCCTCAGCTACCTCTTCATCTGCAGCAGCCGCTGCTGCTTTGAATTCGCAAAAGAACGGAGGCAGCTTACTTCTCACACCTCTTGCCCATTCATCCCCTTCGTCTTCTTCCGTTCCTTTCCCTTTTTTCTTGTCCTTCTTCCCCCCCCCCTTTCCGCCTCCCACTCCTTCCCTTACTTCCTCCTCCTCGCCGAATCCCAAAACTTTGTCAAGTTTCCCCTCACCTCCGAAGCTGCCCGCAGTTAAGTTGCTCTTACAAATGTCGCTCAACAGTTCCACACCAGACGAAAATCTGTCAACTTCGCTCTGAATCAACAATGCATAGTTGTTCTTGATGCTTTCGCTTCTCACATCCCTCCAGCCGTCGTTCCTGAGTTCACGGCTGTAGGCACACAGATCATCCTTCCTCTTCTCAATCTTATCCCAGAGCACTGCGCCAAGCTCGGAGCACCTCAAATGCAGCTCACACTTGAGATTATCGTCAAACCGCATGTCCGTCTCAACTTCGTTGAACTTGCCTACAAAATCATCAACGCACTTTTGCATGTCGTCAGGGCTCTCAAAGAGAAGCTCCCGAAAAATTCGGCGAACGTCATGAAGCCTGGTAGTAGCAACAATCCTCTCCTCTCGTAAGGAACGGATCACCTTGCCAACCACGCTCTTGTAGTGCACCACACTCTCGTCCCACCTTCTCATTAACAGTTTTGCCAGATCACTGCTCAAGGAGGCCTCTTCCAAAGTTGGCGCCACCCAATCGTCGACAACTGCTGGACAGAAGAGTTCTTCCCCGTTTTCGTCGAACTTTGCGGCTTCCTCTTCTTCGAGCCTCTTTTTGTCCTCCTCTTCCTTTCGCACAACCTCCTCCTGCCTCGCCGCTTCTTCCTCCTCTTTTTTTCTTCTCGCCATCACCCTCTCCTTTTGCTTCTCCGCAGTTATCATCAGCTGTTCATTCACGTGGCCGTTGACCAACGCAAAGGCACCATCTGGAGTGGCGTTTGTAGTGTTTACAATCCTGAGCGTTCCAAACATTTTGTCCACAAACTCCTTCATCTCCACACAGCTGTGTGTGTGGGCAAGAACCTGGTATGACAAGTTAGCTGTGGGGTTCTTCTGGTCGTGGGGTTCAACCAATCGCTTTTTGCAAATCAAGTCATAGGGTGGCCTGTTCGTTTCCAGGTGATACCGCTGCTCGGTCTGGGGGTCCACGCGCCGTCCTAAGGATCTCTTAAGTGTGCTGCTGTAGTCGTTCTCCAAATATATGAAGAGGTCAAGCCCAGACACGATCAAATCGGTGGAGGGCAGGGCAGGCGGAGAGTTCAGGCTCAGGTCGCACTTTCGGTCTGCTGGAATGTCCACGTGAGCATTGTGATCATAGCCGCTCAAACACTTCTCCAGTATGATGGCTTGGTTCTTGGTCTGAGGAAAATCGTCAAGGACCCACCCCATGAATTCTTCATCCACCTCTACATCCTCATCTTTAGCATCTTCTCCATTTAGCTCTTTGTTCTCCGCAATGCGTCGTTCATTTTCGAGCTTAATCCCCTCGTTTTCCCTTTTCAACTTTTTGATGGCGACAACCGTCAGCGAGGCATAGGTTTCGTCTGAAACCTCCCCTCCTTGCAACAACGCACTCTGCGCTGTGCGCCCGAGCTCAACTATGTCATGTTGCAGCGATCCTTCTGTAGGCTCATTAGACACTCCACTATGTACCTTCATGTACTCCTCGATTGCGGTCTGAAGCTCAGAATCTACACCGATTACCTTGAGGTTATACCGTTCAGCGAGCCTAGCTGCCTGCTCACTCTTCCCAGCAAATGTACGCCCAGCAATCGCAATTCGAAGGGGGAAGTGGGGGATCAGGGGAGGGGTCGGGGGGTCGGCAAAAGGCTCGGCGGCAAGCGACGTGCTGATAATCTTGTCGCCGAGGGCAAACTTAACAGTGTCAGGCGCATTTGCCATGATACTCAATTCATTCCCAATCTTGATGTAATTCTCGCTGACGAAACAGTCAAGCGCGCTGGCGGTTTCGGCCATTGCATCGCTACCGCCTTCATTTCCTTCTTCGGACAGCAATGGGAGGGACGTGATTTCCCCCCAAATGCGCTCGTCGGTGGTCGGCCTCTCCAATGACAAAAGCGGTTTTCTCCCTAGGAAGAGCATCTTCAGATCGCTCCAGCTCTCTTCTGGAATCGGATCGCCAGCGAAGCGGTCATTTTTGTGCTGAGAGTATTCTCTGTATCCAGCAACGGCCATGCTCAAGTTCACTATTTCTGCCAATGTCTCGCTAGCAATGATTTCGTTCTGATTCTTTGTTGCATTCTGGCGCGCATTGAGGGCTTTGCCCATCTTTTTTTGCTGACTCTCGGTCTCTACGCCACATGTGACCTTAGCGGCGTCGAAATAAAGGCTATCCCGCCTCAGTGCCTCCTCACTGTCAATGGCGGAGCGCGTCTTATACATCTCCTGCCTATAATCGCGGTTGTCGCTCAGCATAGTCTTGTGCTTCCCGATGATCTCAAGCTTTTCGTTGATCCTCATCTCATCGACGCATTTTCTCGTCAGTTCTCGCCGAACCATGTCGACACCCAAGTTATGGTAGCCCTCCATTTGGGCCTCTTCTCTCTCCTTGATGAACCTCCTCCTCCGCTTCTCCCGGGTAAGTGATTTGTTGGCTGCCTCCTTTTTCTTGTTGCCGATGGCCCGCATCTGCTTTCGAACGTCCCTCTCCATCCCCCTCTTGTCAGTTGCCATTGATGAAACTCCTGCTCCTCCACCAGCTTTATCAGTCCTCATACTACCAACTACCACGGGCTCCTCGTCCATCTTCTTGAGGCGTTTCTCAAACTCCTCGATCTCCTCTTTGACGATGCTCTGGTCTTCCTGCCTCATTCCAGCAAGAACACCCTCTCTTGTCTTTTCCATCTTCGCTTTGACGCGTTTCTTCACAGCTTTCCGTTCCCTCGCCTTGTCCTGGTTTTGCTGCCAGGTATTGTGGCTCTCCTCTCCAATGATTTCTATAAGGGTTTTTTGCTCTTTCTTCATTGTCATTCGCTGGGTGCGAATGTCTTGGATATGTTGCAGCGCGGCCGCATTCGTGTCGTGCTGTGGTCAATTGCAATGTAAAAGTGGCGCGGATGGTGCATTTATATTGTTGCAGAGTTAGATTGTCATATTTTAGACAAGACAAAATCTCATCACCTACGAGCATTATCAATTACTCACCTTGAACTTCTCCATGTCCCTCATCTGCTTCTCCTCTTCCATTTTATACTTCCCAAGTTTAGATTCCATCAGCGTGTCGTTCTGATTCTCAATCATTTGTCTAATGCTCTTATCAAACATTTTGCTCGCCTTCTCATTGAAGTCTCTGTGACTCGGCCTAGCAGGTACACACGGCAGCATCTTCTTCCCCGTCTCGTTGCTGGTGCGGATTGAGACGGGAGCGGAAAACTTCTCGACCCTTTCCATCGTCATCTTTAGTTGGTAAACCATCTTGGAGATGGTTGAAGGGTCACCCTGCATGATAGAGTAGGCCGTCTTGGAGTCAAATTTGATGTTGAGGTTTCTGAGGGGGGGTTCGAGGAGACAAAAGTTTTGCACTTTGGCATCGGCAGACTGCGTGAGAAGAGAACGCGTTAGTTATTGTGCACCAGGCTGTAACGAAGGCCCTTGCACTTAAAGTTGCATCTCGAGTAGCAGTGGCATCTCATCTCAAACACCGCCCAGATAAAAACTGTTATTGTCAATGTCCATCTACCAACCAAGGAAAAAAATACTTACGTGCTTCTTCGTAAACCTCGCAAAATCAGCCAGCTGATTGTGCTTCCAGAGAATCTCTCCCAGTAAATAACCATTCCTGAATTGGTCCCAATCTGTTACCTTCTTGGACAAGCAGACTGTTTCATTGAGCCAAGAGAGAAGGAGCTCCATTTGGGGCCGGCAGAAGTCTTAGCAGGTATTAACAGGGACGGTGGAGGGCTAAACTTTCGCAAATAACGTGATTGGTTCCTAATCATTCAACGGCTCAACTTTCTCAACACCCCCCTCAAAAGGGAAAAACTAGCACCCCTAAAATCACAAGGGAAGCCTCAGATCGACTTCCAAATAGAAATATAAAGCAGAGAATCTTCGAACTGGAACTTCGTAGGCTACTGCTGTCAATTTAATCATGGTGAGTGTCTTCAATCCTCTCTTTGCCACAATCAGCTGAAGTTGGGCTGCTAACTTGCCATTTTTGGGTTGAGTTTATGTGCCCCCAACGATAACAATCGCCTTAAATGGTTCTCAATGCTTGCCAAAATGCCAAATATCGCTGCCAGCCCGACTCCAAATCGAGATTCACGGCTTAAATGCTTCCCCCCATAACTCTATGTCGCCTTTCAAAACTGACCCACTCCAACCCTCCCCTCCCCTCACAACCCCTTCCCCACGCCGTAACGCAGCAACGCCCTGCTGAAATGATCTGGGATAGCCCATCCTGCATTGGAGATGTTCCTCAAAAGAGATCCGGCCACTCATTAACCACCATCCGGACACAGCCCTTTGTGTATCTATTTGGAGGATGTGTATCGGGTCGTAACCCGGCCCCCTCTAATAGTGTTTACAAGTTGGACATGGGCGATCCTAACGAGTTTTATTGGGGAGCAATAGAGAGTGAATCTCCTTCCAAGCCCACTCCCCGTTGGAACCACTCATGCAGCCTCCTTCCTGATGGCAAGACCCTTCTCATCTTCGGCGGCTTTGGTGCAAAGGTGCAGCCCCGCCTCAATGATGTCTGGCTCTTTGACACGGAGAAAGAAGCCTTTTCTCAGCCTAACAGCGGCAAAACCAACGAGAACGGAGGTGTAGTGTCTTTCAAGACCGAATGGAGGAACTGCCCTGTTCCTAGGGGATCTCACTCTGCGAACGTCATTAATGACAAACTTTTTGTCTTCGGTGGCTATGGTGGAAGTGGCTTCACCAGGAAAGATTTCAATGACTTACACGCCTTGTGCACCAAAACCTGGGAGTGGGGCGTCGTTGAGACTACCGGCGAGAAGCCCGAGGAGAGGAGTGGACACAGGGCCGTGAGTGTCCAGGACAAACTCTACGTTATGGGTGGCTGGAATGCAATGATGCAGTTTGATGATATGTTTATCCTCGACACTGCGACATGCGTTTGGTCACAACCTGCTTCTGCGTGCGGACCGGAATCTTGGGGTCCTCCCCGATGGAATTTTTCGGCCGTAAGCATTTTTGCCGTTCCCTACTACAAGATCTTTGTCTTTGGTGGAAATTCAGGAGACCTAGAGGATGGTAAGCCTCAAGGAACCTACCTTAATGACGTGCAAGTGTTGGAGTGTCTCCCTGAAGATCCTTCTTGGACGCATCCCGACACTGTGGGAACACTTCCTTCTCCTCGCGCTGACACGGAGGCTGTCTACTTTGAGGACAGTGGCAAGCTCGTCATTTTTGGCGGATGGGCGAACCGTTGGTACGGCGATCTACAAACCTGTAAAGTTGACGACGTTGTTGGCCCGCCCTACAATGTTAACGAGATAGAGTCATTTGAGTGGTCCTCCGCCATTGGACCCGTCACAGGAAACTCTAAGTTCACAATTAAGGGAGAAGGTTTCTCTGCTGTCAACGGCGGAGCTGTTGTCCGCTTTGCTTGTCTGAAGGGCTTCCTTGAGGTGTCAGGACAGGTCTTGAATGACAATGAGCTTGAATTTGAGACCCCTAACTTTGAGAAGTTTGGGCCCGTGGAGGTCGAGGCCCGTGTAAAGCTTGGGCAGAAAACTCTCACCAATGCTTCAGTGAATTTTAGCTACTTCAGTGTCACAGACTGCTTTCAGTCACTTGCTTTTGGACCTGGCCTTTTGGAAGGAAACGCCGCTGCTGTACCCACCAGTTTTGTCATCCAGGCCAAGGACAAGACTGGTGCTGATCGTGTCTGCGGGATGGACGAGTTCTGCGTCACCATCGTGGAACTTGATGTTGTAAAGCCTCTCGAAGAGGTTGAGGACGAAGGACCCGATGCCGACGAAAACGAAGAGCGGGTCGATGCCTTTGTATGCGACAATGGTGACGGAACCTATACCGTCGAGTACACTCTTCCCAAGGCTGGCCGATACGAGGTCAGCATTGAATTCATGGGGACTTTCATGGGCGTTGCGGGGGCAATTCGCGGTTCTCCTTTCATCACCACAGCTGTTGACGATGTGGACGAATCTGTTAATGTCTTTGACGGGCCCATTCTCATGTCATCCATCACCACTGCCACCAAGAAGCTCAAGGATTTCTCCAACAGCAGCCTCAAGGCTTTAAAAAAGCAAGCCAACAAGGAGGAAGTCAAAAGTGTCACTCAAATTCTCGACCACCTGCGAGTTGTGGCCGAAAAGACAGACGAGAATGAGATCAGCATTGATACGAACATGGCTGCCCTCAGTTACCTCAAGAAGAAGGGAGGTGCTGTGGATAAACTCATCACCAATCTGTCGAATGCTTCTGAGCTGTGGGCCGATGCAAAGAAACAGGCTCCTATCACCGCAACACAGATCATCCCCATGAAACGTGTCTGGACAGACCGCACTGAAAGGATGATTGAACAGTACGAGAAGGTCCTTGAAAAGAAGAAGGACACCTTCAAGCAGTCCCTCTTCTGGAAGTACCAGGATGGCGACAAGGACCTCGGCCACGAGGCTGCCAACAAGTTACTGAAGGACTCTGCTAAGGTGCTCAAGAACGAGACCACTGTTAAGAACGAGAACGCAAACCAGGCGTCCATCTTTGGACTCGAGTCCATGATGAAAGGCCCGGAGAGCATCATTGCTGAGATGCTACAGGACATTGACAAGATGACCGAGTTATGGGCTGTCGCTGAGGGCTTAGTGGATTACATTATTTCATCTAAAGGACAGCTTTGGTCCGCCGTTGACGCCGAGGCTCTCGAAGATGGCGCTAAGGGCCAGATGAAGAAAGTCAAGGCCCTTCACAAGTGTGTGAGGTGGTGCGATGCTTTCAAGAGCGTTGACGCAATGTGCAAGAATTTCCTCTCCACTATTCCTCTTATCAGCATGCTCGGAAGTAAATCGATGCGTGAGCGACATTGGAAGCTCCTCATGAAGGCTACTGGAAAAACGTTTACTCCCCCCTACGAAGACGACCAACTTCTTCTTGCAGGTATCCTCGACCTAAATCTCCACGAATTCACCAATGAAGTGGAAGAGATTTGTGACCAAGCTGTCAAAGAGGAGAAGATGGAGAAGACTCTTGAAGTTCTTGAGGCTAGGTGGAGCGGCATCGAGTTCAACATGCAGCCTTACAAGGACACAGACGTTCCTCTCCTCGGCATTGGCGAGGAGGACTTTGAGGCTCTTGAAGGTGATCAGCTCACAGTTCAGGGCATGATGGCTAGTCGATTCCTTGCCCAATTCGAGACTGAGGTCACGGCCTGGCACAGGGCTCTTTTCAATGTCAACGAAGTCTTCCTTCTCATCTCTGAAATTCAGCGCACTTGGTCATACCTCGAGCCCCTTTTCATTGGTTCCGATGAGGTGAAGCGTGAGCTTCCTGAAGATGCCGCCCGATTTGCCACAATCGACATGTCTGTCAAGGACACCTTGAAGAAAGCATACAAGATCCGCAACATCAAGGACGCATTCAATGAGGATGGCCTTTACAAAAAGCTCGAGGGCCTCCAGGAGCAGCTTGAGATGTGCAAAAAGAGCCTTGCGGACTTCTTGGATGGTCGCCGTAGGCAGTTCCCCCGCTATTACTTTGTGTCCGAAGCAGATCTGCTGGACGTCCTCTCTAACGGCAGCCAGCCAGAGAAAATTCTCACTCATGTTAGTAAGATCTACCTTTCTACAAAGACTTTTGACCTGGCTGAGGAGATGACCGCCAACAACAGGCCCATTGCCACAAGGTGGATCGCCGGGGTGGGAGCCGAGTCCTGCGACTTTGAGCCTCCCGTACCTCTCGAAGGTAAGGTTGAGATCTATATGCAGACTGTACTTGATGCCCAGAAGAGCAGTATTTTCAAGACTGTGTTGCGTAGTTTGGACCGCTACCAGCAGCTTGATCGCCCCGACTGGGTGCTGGCCAAGGACCCTAAAACAGCCAAACCATTGGATCCTGCCCAGACCACTCTATTGGTCCTTGCCGTCAACTATGTCAAGGAGGTCGAGGATGTCTTCGCCTCTATCGAGAGGGACGGCGACCTTAGCGCTATGAGTACCTACAGCGAAAAGCAGGTCGAGCAACTTGGCGACCTCATCCGCCTCACCCAGAGCAACCTCAGCAAGAACGACCGTACCCGCGTAATGGTGTGTATTACCATGGATGCGCACGGCCGTGACATCGTACAGAACATGATCCGCAAGAAGGTTGCCAAGATGGATCATTTCATGTGGCAAAGTCAGCTCAAGCATAAGTTCCGCAAGACTCCTTCCCATGCCAAGTACCAAAATCGCGACCCTACTCTTCGTGGTAGCGGCGGCGAGAGGGCCGAGGTCGCTATTTGCGACGCTATCTTGCCCTACGACTATGAATATTTGGGCAATGGAGGGCGTTTGGTCATCACACCCCTCACTGATCGTGTCTATGTGACAGCCACGCAGGCTCTTAACCTCAACATGGGTTGCGCTCCCGCTGGACCTGCCGGTACAGGAAAAACAGAATCAACCAAAGATCTTGCCAATGCTCTCGCTAAACTCATTTACGTCATTAACTGCAGTCCTGAGATGGACTACCAGGGACTTGGCAACATTTTCAAGGGTGTTGCAAGCTCCGGAGCCTGGGTTTGTTTCGATGAGTTCAATCGCCTTATTCCCGAGGTGCTTAGTGTCTGCACTGTGCAGTTTAAGAGTGTATGCGACGGAATTGCCAGCAATCAAGTGAGAATTCGGGTTGAAGGTGACGAGGTCACCTTGGACCCCACTTGTGGTGCCTACATCACCATGAACCCTGGTTATTTGGGTCGAAGCGAGCTTCCTGAGGGTTTGAAGGCCCTCTTCCGCCCCATGACTGTAATGGTACCTGACTTGGTGTTGATTTGCGAGAATATGCTCATGGCTGAAGGTTTCGTGACAGCCAAGGCTCTTGCCTCCAAGTTTTTCTGCCTTTACAGTTTGTTGAAAGCACTTCTGTCTGCCCAGCTCCACTATGATTGGGGTTTGAGGGCGATTAAGTCTGTGCTCGTCGTTGCCGGTAGTTTCAAGCGTGCCGAGCCTGACCTTCCCGAGGATGCGCTCCTGATGCGCGCTCTTCGTGACTTTAACATTCCAAAGATTGTTAGGGAGGATGAGGTTGTGTTCTTTGGTCTGCTAGGTGATCTCTTCCCCGGAATCGACCCTCCCCGAAAGCTGGACGAGAATTTCGAGACGCACGTGTGCACAGCTTGCGAAAAGCTTGGAAACGACCCTGACGATATCTTTAGGTTGAAGGTCGTGCAGACTGAGGAGCTGCTCCAGATTCGCCACTGCGTCTTTTTGATGGGACCTGCCGGTGCCGGTAAGAGTCAGTGCTGGCGGACATTGCAACAGGCGAGGAACCTGCGCGACCCTGATATGCCCACACGTGTCGTTGACCTCAGCCCCAAGGCCGTCAAGACTGAGGAGCTTTACGGTTACATTTCTTTGGCCACCCGTGAATGGAAGGATGGTCTTCTCAGTAATATCATGCGTGAGCTGAGTGGGATCCCAGACGAGAAGCCAAAGTGGGTCATGCTTGATGGCGACTTAGATGCTAACTGGATTGAGTCCATGAACTCTGTGATGGACGACAACAGGATGTTGACCCTTGCGAGTAATGAGCGCATCCCGCTTTTGCCCCACATGAAGTTGGTCTTTGAGATCCGCGACTTGAAGCATGCTACCCCTGCGACAGTGAGCCGAGCTGGTATCCTCTACATAAGTACAGACGACGGTACGCAGTGGCGATCCCTAATTAACAGCTGGATTAAGACGAAAAACTACAGCGACGAGATCCTCAATAAGTTCCGTCAGCTCTTTGACTTCTACATATCTGACACTCTCCTCTGGCTCCTCATCAACACGGAGGCTGTTGTTCCCACAGAAGATGTGAACCGTGTGCAAGTGCTGCTGTGGATGCTTGATGGTGTCCTCAACGAGAAGAACACGGAGTCTCCCGAGGCACTCGAAACTGTCTTTGTCTACTGCACTGTTTGGGCATTGGGCAGCTGCTTGACTCTGGCTGACGATGGTACGGATTACAGGAAGATGTTTTCTGATTGGTGGCGTGGCGAGTGGAAGCAGGTCAAGTTCCAGAGTAGGGGGACCGTGTTTGACTATTGGCTTGACCCTGAGACTAACCAGTTTGACGAGTGGAAGGCATGCTCCAAATACTTCTATGATGTTGACTTTTACAGCGACAAGATGGCCATGACCCAGGTCACCGTCCCCACCAGCGAGACCGCGAGTGTGACCTACTGGATGAATCTTTTGGTCGACATGCGCAAGCCAGTCATGTTGAGTGGACCAGCTGGAACTGGGAAGACACAGCTCATCAACGGGATGCTCAACACTTTCGATCCCCTGGAGAAAGCCTTTGCCACAATTAACTTCAACTATTACACTACGAGTGGCGCTATGGCCAACAATATGGCGATTCCTCTCGAGAAAAAGACGGGGAGCAACTATGGGCCCATTGGCATGGCCAAGCTCATCTACTTCGTTGATGACATTAACCTCCCAGAGGTTGACAACTACAATACCCAGAGCGCCATCGAGCACCTGAGGCAGCACATGGAGTACGAGCACTGTTACGAGCTTACAAAAATGACCCTCAAGAATATCAGCAAGACCCAAGTGGTCAGTTGCTTGAACCCAACGGCGGGAAGTTTCGTCGTTAACCCCCGTTTGCAGAGATTGTTTGCCGTATTTGCTATCGGTCTCCCCGGACCCACTAGTCTTCTCACCATCTATCAGACTTTCTTGGACGGCCACCTGCGGAACTTCGAGGACGACGTGAAGAAACAGGCCAACGGCATAATCAAGGCTGCTATGGGCCTACACAGCGATGTAGCGAGCACTTTCCGCAAGACGGCCGCGAACTTCCACTATGAGTTCAACATTCGACACATTAGTAATGTCTTTATGGGGTTGCTAGTTTCTGCCGCTGAGCAGTTCGACAGCGCAGAGAAAATACAGATGCTCTGGCTCCACGAGAGTGAAAGAGTGTACGGTGATCGTCTTGTGAGTCCGGAAGATCTGGCTAAGTTCAATGGGCTTGCTCAGAAGCACTGCAAGAAGAATTTCCCTAGTCTGAATATTGCCAAGTTCTACGCTGGCGAGGGCAACGCAGATCCTCTTGTCTTCTGCCACTTTGCGGAAGGAATCCAAGACAAAGTTTACGACCAGGTTTTGACCTTGCCTGCCATGGGAGAGGTCCTGGAGGGTGCACTAGCTGAGTACAATGAGAGCAACGCCAACATGGATCTTGTGCTCTTTGCGGACGCTATGAAGCATGTCGCAAGGATTGTGCGCATTGTGCTGAATGAAGGCGGCCACGCTTTGCTTGTCGGTGTCGGTGGCAGCGGAAAGCAGAGTCTCAGCAGGCTTGCAGCTTTCATCTGTGACTATGATGTCATGCAGATTGTCATTAGTGGAACTTACGGAGTGAACGATTTGAAGGAGGACTTGAAGCTCATGTACAACAAAGCTGGGCTGAAAGAGCAAGGAGTGATGTTCTTGCTGACTGACAGTCAGATTGTCAATGAGCGGTTTTTGATCTATATCAATGACTTGCTGGCGAGTGGAAATATCCCCGATTTGTTTGCTGGAGAAGAAATCGACAACATCGTGAATGCGGTTACCAACCGTGTCAAGGCCGCTGGCTTGGTCCCTGAGAAGAAGACCTGCTGGGAGTTTTTCATCGGGGAGATTCGCAAGAACTTGCACGTTTGTCTAGCTTTCAGTCCAGTTGGCGATGACTTCAGGGAGCGTGCTAGAAAGTTCCCTGCTCTTGTAAATTGTACAGTTATCGATTGGTTCCAGCCCTGGCCCAAGGAGGCCCTCTTCAGTGTCGGGCAAAGGTTCCTTCAAGGACTCGACCTTGGAGACAACCTTCACACCGGAGAGAAAGGAGCTACTAGGGGCAAGGTCAGGGAAGCGATCGAAAAGTTCCTCCCCTTTTCGTTTGAAGCTGTGAACAAAATGACCCACGAATTCAAGCGGGTTGAGAGGAGGTATGTCTACACCACTCCTAAGTCCTTTTTGGAGCTCCTGAAGCTTTACAACGAATTGCTTGAAAGAAAAAGGGCCGAAGCGTCTGCAAGCATCACCAGGTTGGATAATGGATTGCTAAAGCTTAAGGATACCAGTGAGGGTGTCGCCAAGTTGGAGGAAGATTTGAGGGTCATGTTGGAGGATGCGGGTATAAAGAAGGAGACTGCCGAGGCCAAGGCTGAGGTAGTCGGGAAGGAGAAGGAGACTGTTGACTACGAGACTGGGAAGGCCGAGATAGAGGCCAACGAGGTAGCCATCATCCAGGAGGAGGTCGAGAAAAAGCAGAAAAGCACCCAGGAGGATCTTGAGAAGGCCCTGCCAGCTGTGGAGAACGCCATGGCTGCTTTGGACAGTTTGGATGTCAAGGATTTGCAAGCCTGCAAGGGTATGCAAAAACCGCCCCCCGGAGTCGACGATATATTCGCTGCCACCATGTGTCTGTTGGCCAACGTGCTGCCATCCGTCACCGTGCAGAAGAATGGCAAAGTGAAGGACAGGGACTGGGGAGCCGCCAAGAAGCAGTGTATGGGTGACATCAAGGCTTACCTGGAGGCTCTGAAGGGGCTGAAACCACTGATTGACGATGGAACCATTAATAAAATCAATTTCAAGGAGACGGAACCTTATCTTGCTCTTGAGCACTTTGATCCCGAGATTATCAAGGGCAAGAATCAGGCTGCTGCCGGATTGTGTAGCTTTGTGATAAATATAGTTACGTACTACAACATTGTTACCACCGTTGAACCGAAGAAGAAAGCCCTGAAGGAGGCGAATGAGACTCTTGCCGCTGCCACAACGAGGTTGAGCGAGGTAAACGAGAAGGTCAGGACGCTGCAAGAGAAACTTGCAGCCTTGGAAGCCGAGCTCAAAGATGCCAACGAAACGAAGCAAGCAGCCGAGGATAGTGTGAACAAGGGTCAAATGAAGTTGGGACTTGCAACACGATTGACATCAGCGTTAGCAAGTGAGAATGAGCGCTGGGCAATCAACGTTGTGAAGATGAGGGAGGATGCAACTTTGTTGATGGGTGATGTGTTGTTGGCTAGCGCTTTCATTTCTTACATTGGCCCTTTCACTAAGCCCTTTAGGGTCAAGTTGATGGACGAGAGCTTTTACCCTTTCCTACAGAAGGAGTTCCAGGCCGCTGCGGGAGAGGACGGCGTGGTGCCTATGAGCGCCGGCAGCAACCCCTTGAAGATTCTCACAACTCCTGCCCAGGTTGCCGGATGGAACGCAGATGGCCTTCCTGCTGATGTAGTCAGCATGGAGAACGGTAGTATCGTAGAGAATAGCAGTAGGTGGCCGTTGCTCATCGACCCTCAGCTGCAGGGTATCAATTGGATACGAAACAAGGAGGGAGGAGCTGACCGCAACCTTCAAGTTGTACGCTTGGGCCAGAAGGACTTAATTAGGAAGCTTGAGCTGGCACTAGACAGAGGGACGACTCTTTTGATCGAGAACTTGGGAGAAACTCTCGAGGCTGTTCTGAATCCGGTGATCCAGAGGGCTACCATTAAGCGGGGAAGTAAGTTTTTCATTAAGGTTGGAGACAAGGAGTGTGACTTCCACCCTGATTTCAAGCTTTACTTGCACACCAAGTTGAGCAACCCCCATTACCCCCCCGAGATCCAAGCTGAGACCACGTTAGTAAATTTCACCGTCACTATCCAAGGTCTGGAAGATCAGTTGCTCGACTTGGTCGTCGAGAAGGAGAGGAACGATCTTGCCATGCTCAGTGAAGAGCTTGTGAAGCAGCAGAATGGCTTTACTATCAAGATCAAGGAGCTTGAGGACTCGATTCTGTCTTCCTTGGCTGCCGCCGAGGGAGATATTACCGAGGATGTGGCACTTATTGAGGGTCTTGAAGATACCAAGAAGATCAGTGAAGAAATTGCCGAGAAACAGGTGGAAGCGAAGATAACACAGGAGAGCATCAAGATTACCAGGGAGAAGTATAGGGGAGTCGCGAACAGGAGTTCACTTCTCTTTTTCTTGATGAACGATTTGGTCAAGATTCACACCTATTACATATATTCCTTGGCCGCTTTCAAAAAGGTTTTCTTCCGTGGCATCGACAGTGTTGCCGAGAAGGTCGAGGAGGATGACGAGGACTTGGAGGATGGGGAGCAGCCCGTGAAGAAAGAGAAAACTGACGAGGAGCTTGCGGCAAGATGCGTTGTTTTGCTTGATAGCATCACTCTGACAACTTTCAATTATGTGAGGCGGGGTCTCTTCGAGGTGGACAAGCTGACCGTCGCGACAATGTTGGCATTGAAGATCATGGTTAACGATGGAAAGATGAAGGAGGAGGATGTCAACTATCTGGTCATGGGGAACATTAGTAATGATCCAGGCAACATGGGGCCGCTCCATGAGTGGATGCCGGAGACCATTTGGCCTAAGATCAAAGCCCTCGAGGGTATGGCGGCATTCAAGGGCCTTGGAGACAATATGCAGAGTGATAGTGACGATTGGAACGCATGGTTTGAGGAGGCCAAGGCTGAGGCCTGCAAGTTGCCAGGAGACTACGAGAAGGGACTGAGTGGATTTGAGAAGCTGATTCTGTTGAGGGCTTTGAGGCCGGACAGGGTATCAACCGCTTTGACCGACTTCATCGGACAGACGATGGGCAAAGATTACATTGTGCAAAAGCCATTTGACATGGCGTCTACCTACAGTGAGACTAGCTCAGATACTCCTGTGTTCTTTGTGCTGTTTGCTGGTGTAGACCCTACACCATGGGTTGAGAACCTAGGCAAGAGCATGGGGGTCAGCGAGGAAAACAAGAGCTTCATGAACATCAGTATGGGACAGGGACAGGAGCCCGTTGCAGAGAGCGTCGTGACCAGGTTCGCCAAAGAGGGAGGCTGGGTCATGCTCCAGAACTGTCACTTGATGTCTACCTGGGTGCCCAAACTCGAGAGGCTCCTTGAGGTTGTTAGTGAAGATGCTCACGAGAACTTCAGGTGCTTTATTTCTGCCGAACCTCCTCCAATGCCCAATTGGAAGAACATGCCCGAGAGTCTTATGCAGAGTTGTGTGAAGGTGGCAAACGAAGCACCCAGTGACATCCAGAGTAACCTCATTCGCGCCTGGGACAATTTCGACCAGGCGAAGCTGGACTCTTGTGACAAGTCCGATGCGGTCAAGTCTTGCCTGTTCAGTTTGTGCTGGTTCCATGCCGTTGTCTGCGGAAGGAAGAAATTCGGACAGCAGGGATGGAGCAGGAAGTACTCGTTCAATGTTGGCGATCTTATCATTTGCAGTAACGTGTTGGTGTCATACCTCAACAACAACGAAACGACCCCTTGGGATGATCTCAGGTACATTTTCGGGGAGATCATGTATGGAGGACACATTACGGATGCTTGGGACAGGCGGACATGCAACACGTACCTGAAGGTGTATCAGGACCCTGGATTGCTCACGGGAATGGAGTTTGCTCCAGGATTCAAGAGTCCGAATCCTGAGGCATTGGACTACGATGGCTATATCACTTACACAGAAAGTGCCATGCCTCCTGAGAGCCCCGTTCTTTTCGGATTGCACCCGAATGCAGAGATTGGATATTTGACAAGCAACACTCACAATCTTTTCTTCAAGATCGCGGCTATGAGCGGAGGTTCTGGCGGAGCAGGTGGCGGAGCCGGTGACGTTGTGAAGGATACCATGGAGAATTTGAACGAGAGGTTGCCGGAAGAGTTCGGAATGGTTGAGTTAAACTTGAAGGCCAAGCCGCTGCTAGCTGGAGAGAGTGGGCCCTTCATTGTCGTGGCGTGCCAGGAGTGCGGAAGGATGAACGTATTGATCGGGGAAATCAGGAAGACACTAAGCGACCTTGACAAGGCCTTGAAGGGACAGCTCAACATGAGTCAGCAGATTGAAGACCTGATTACAGCCATAGGGATCAACCAGTGGCCAGGAAGGAACCCCTTCAGCAAGTGCACCTGGGAGAAGAAGGCCTGGTTCAGCCAGAAGAATTTGCAAGCCGAGTTCAACGACATGTTGTTGAGGATCGATCAGCTGAATAGCTGGTGCGAGGAGCTTACTACACCCAAAAGTATTTGGCTGCCTGGACTGTTCAACCCGAGCAGTTACTTAACGGCTGTGCAGCAGGTTACTGCGAGGAAACTTGGAAAGCCACTAGACAAGATGACCACGGAGACGCATGTCACAACCTACTGGGATGCCAACGATATTGATGAATACGCTATCGATGGGACGTACGCCCACGGATTTTACTTGGAGGGAGCCAGGTGGCCACGTGGTGACGATGCAGGGGATCCATTTGAGGTCACTGGGACGACTTGTCAGGGATCCCTGGCCGAGAGCCGGTTAAAGGAACTTATTCCCCCTATGCCGGCATTGTACGTCAAGGCTGTAGAGATCCAACCCGAGTGGGAGCCAAGTCCAGTTGGCTACTTGCGAGGGAAGGAGGACATCTTCGAATGCCCTGTCTATCACACCACCTTCAGGGGTCCCACTTATGTGTTCTTGGCGACTCTAAGAACAGAAGAGCCCACCAGTAAGTGGATCCTTGGTGCGGTGGCCATCATGATGCAGACCGATGACTAATGTAAAATATTATGCTGAATTGCGAGTACATTTGCAACGACAAATTATTTTTTCTTCTTAATTTAATTTCTTCTTCCAGTGAAGCCAAAGCCATCAACCATTTCTCACTTCCTACTTTTAGCAACATAATTTTCCTAAACAGGCGGGTGAAAGCCAACATTGGGATCTAACGGGCGCTTAAAACTGTACGAGTGCGTGCTAAAGTACGATTTGAGGAGATTCATCATTTTTTCTTCCGATTCAAGATCTGCAATCGTACCATCAGTCCCATCTTTCTCTATCAACTCTTTCACCCTTGGCAAGTACTCACTTTGTAGCGGGTCTGACTTACGTACCAGCATATGATAAAGCGTCAAAAACATTTCATCTCTCGTGCTTGGGACCATAACACCTGTTTCCTCAACTATTCCATGTTCAACAATATCGCGCTCCCAGACTTCATCCACAAAATTATCCCCAACATAATGAAGATCGAAAATAACCTCGATGCTTCCTATGAATATAGCATAATGGGACCCGGTAGGAGTCACCGGCTTTCTCTTAGCTCCTGTCACCTCTTCGAAATCTGCCGTGGAGCTGACTAGAATATCAACGTCATTGATATTGCCAACATTGTTCCGGTCAATGAGGTGCGCATAGTCACGCGTTGTAATGACTTTCCCATTCATAGTAAATTTCATATTTTTGCACAGGACGTATTTGAGCTTATTTGCAGGGCTGTTCATGGCAATAAACATATCTGAAAGAGAACTGAAGGGGGGTTTTGGAAAGTCATTGTCTACCAATGATTGATTTCCGCTTTCTTCCTCCTTTTCCAATCGTTCCTTTTCCAATCGTTCCTTTTCAAATCGTTCCTTTTCCAATCGTTCTTCTTCCCTTTCCATTTCTGCCTTCTCTGCCTTTGCAATGGTGAGTTCGTTCTCTAGCCGTAATTTCTCTGCCTCCAAATCAAGCTGTAGCTGTGTGTGCTGTAGCTGTTGCTGTTGCTGTTTTACTTCCTGTTCTGCTGATGCAATCGAAAGCGATTTTTCATCATCTCTCACTTCATCACTCCCAACGATATCATGCTCCCCCCCCCCAATTTGAGATCCATTAATGACTTCTGCAAAAAGGTTCACATCCAGGCTAAAGAGGAGAACAATAGCAAGGACAAGCACGGTGATCCACGACAATGGCGCTCTCATAGAATCTAGGAATAGTAATACTGTGTCACTCTATGTACGTCTGGTGAAAAACAAACAAAATGATGTACACAATCATACTCTATACGTACAGTGCATGACTTGGTTGCGGCCTTCCTCGATTCCCTTTGTAACCACAAAAGAGATGAATTATCGTGAATTCCTTTGATAAATTAAAAAAAACAAACTCTTCCTGACCAATCCACGTCACACGTATCACATTCCCACACCATTCCTTTCATTTGAATCCCAGGATCTCTGAAAAACGGAGATTATAAATTCATTCTAGCCTCTCGCCTTTAAGATGGCCAATGCAAATCAGCAGTACCTGCTTGTCGCAGCTGCGATTCTGTTTGTTTTGATGTGTATCGGTCAAGAGGACGGCGAACCAGTCGAGATACACCAAAAAGTTATCACTAAAACTCAAGGCGATAATGCTCTTGCAAACTCAGAGCAGATACTTTTGGATTCGCAAAACAAAGCCGAGCTGCTGCTTTCCGAAGCAGAATTGGCGCTACAGAATGCCATGGCCGGTGCATCATCTGGTGAAACAACCTCTCCTGTTATAGCAACTCCAGGAACAACAACTTCAGGAACTTCAACATCAGGAACAGCAACTCCAGGAACAACAACCCCAGGAACAACACCATCGGTTTCGATTCCCTCGGGCGGTATACACCTCAAAACCCTCCACGAGCAGATCGATTTCGTCTTGACTGAGGGGAACTCGATCGAAAGAGTGTGCGACGACCCATCTTTTTTGCCGCCTTCTGAGTTTGCTGAGCCTGTGACTCTACGTGTGCCCACATCAATAAAAACTTGGGAGCCATCGGGAACGATCGAGGAGTACCACAGGGCTCACGTTGAAGAGATGCTCGCTCCATGGGCAGAACGTGGCATTCCAAAGAGGTGAGATCGAATTTGGTCTTTTTCTAGCATTGTCTCTCTTTACTCACAAGTTGGCGCATCCAGTCTTCTCTACGATCACCCGCCAGAGTTTTTTGACAATTCGAGGGGGGGGTGCCAGAACCCCGTGCGGATTAAGATCAAGGACCAGAAATTGTACGTGAAGTTCTCCCAGCACATGAAAGCTATCCCTTTCATGAACAAGCGCAAGTTGTACACTGTCAGTTATTTTGATGACTACGTTAAACGATGCGCCGCAGTCGGTGACTGCCCAGACTTCGAGTCTCATCTGTGTTACGCTGACATGAGTTGGGAGGCGACCAAGGGAATTGGTTTTCACCTCGTCTGGGGCGGTAAGGACAGCGGCACTCTTGCAATTCCTGTGGGCGAGCACAACATGCCCGAAACCATTCAAAAAAGCAGCGACGACTTGTTGGTCAAGACTAGAGCATGGCGTGACAAATTTCCCTGGGAGCAACGGAAAGAGATTGGGATATTCAGGGGGGGAGGCAGCGGGAGACTCTGCGTCTGGAATGTTGATGGCCTTGGCAAATTCGTGCCTGAAACCCCTGAAAACTCCGAGAAACTATCCCACCTTCCCAAAAATTGTGCCCGTGCAAGGCTCGTGGACGTATTTAAAAATTGTGACCCGTCTAAAAAGTACATCGACGTCGGCATTGATGCACCATATATTTCCTTGGCAGACCAAGAGTCTTATAAGTACATCATTTACAGCGAAGGGAACAGCGGCTGGGCGAACCGCTTGAGATCTTTGTTGGCAATGAAAAATGTGGTACTCCAGCAAATCGTGCCAACCTATATGCGAACTGGGAGCGAACCTAGAGGGGAGGTCTGGAGTGGGCAGGAATGGTTTACGCGTTACATCGAATTCTGGGTGCACACAGTCCCCGTCGACAAGCAATGGAGCAATTTAGCCGCCTTGGTGAAGTGGTTGAAGGAGGTAAGGAGAGAAAGGACCACCCCCAAATGAACTCAACCGCAATTTTTACTCCATTCCACTTATTATTAGACTTTCCCATTTAGATTTCTCAGTATTAACCCTTTTTCACCCCACATAAAACTGTTTCGCATTGCCGTAGAATGATGATCTAGCTCAGAAGATATCAGAGAATGCCGACAAATTTTGCGAATTTTTCTTCTCAGTCAAGAGTTTGCAAGTTTACAGTGATCTTCTAATCAGAGGATACGCAAATCTGCAGCAATGGGATGTTACAGTCGAAGCAGACGATATACCGATCGAGAATGTCCCCTTGAATAACTTCGACCAGTTCTCTGCTCTTGTGAATAAATTTGGGACCAACAAGTTCGTGCCGCCTGGCACGTAAAAAATAAAATAAAACGTAGGCAAAAACGCACAAAAATATATATATTATCGCTTAACCTACCAACATTGCTCCTTGATCGTGTCTGTCCGTCTCTCTCTCGGATTCTTCTTGCTCCGGTTCAAAAATCACAAGTAACGAAGCATTTTCTGGTATATTCCCCTCCTCATATCTATTGTCGCCAATTATGGTGTTGTCGGACCAAAAATCGCCGCTTGTGGCGCCATGCGCCGGATTGACCTGAGATTTTGGAGCTGGTCCCCAAGGGGTATCGGACCTGTCCCACGCATTACCGGCAATATGATTCGAGGCAAATATATTCTGAAGGCTAATTTTCGCCTCTGTATCTCCCAAGCCACCAGCAGTCAATCCATTTCGACGGTTGTTAACCAGCACATTGTTTAGCACAAAATTGTTAGCGACTGGCCCGACCGCATTTGAATAAACACCGATACCATTCTCATTGTTCTGGCAAGTGTTATTGACCAAAACATTTTGTTCCGCCGATTCTTCCAAAAATATCCCTTCTTGACCATTTTGTTCGCAAAAATTGTTGTAAGCAGCTGAATTGGACGTAAACGCGTCGAAATCAAGTGCATGAAAAGCGCAATATTTCACATGGTTGTCATGCACTAGGGCCTGTGACGTAGCAAGAGTCCAGATGCAGCGGGTTTGGAGAAGGCCAAGATCACCATCGTCCCCACCAACAACACAGTCGGCGACCTCCCCGTGGGGCGATTGATTTATGGCAATGATTGAGTCACTATTATTCGCCATCGCCCGAACAGATCGAATGGCATTGTAGGCTCCGCCAGTAATTGAAAGGGCCATGTAACCACCCCGGGATTCATTGTCATCAGATGTTTTTGGCAAAGACGAGGCATCATATGTCCCACCAATGACGGCAGAAAAGCGGGTGTTGTTCAGCTGCACCATTGCAGCAAATCTAGGCGTACCCACCATTGACAAATTTGCGGCGGGTGAGAGTGATCCTTTGAGCGTTAGAACAAACATGGAAGGTAATGAGAGAGAAACATCAGCTTTATATTCTCCCTCAATTTCGAGGTATCTTAGGCCCGTCCCGTTTACTTGCGTCGCTACGGACAGCTCAGAATTACTAATAGGGTCGTAGTTGCTGTCGATGAACGACTGAAGTTGGCTTGTGAAGTTCCCAATAACACTATTCTGATCCTTGAGGATCCCATGCTTGATTTCATATCTTCTACCAGCCGCATCACATCTAAGCCCAAAACTCAAGAACACACACGCAACTCGACTGAAAAGAACCACTAAACTCATATTTCGAAGGTAGTGAAAAAATCAACACAAAAAAAATTTAAAAGCTTTTGCATACCAGTAAGCCGTCCCTTATCATTTTTTATTTACTTGCCTGCATAACCCATGCTACAAGACGATCTAAATTGATTAATTCGTTTGAATTCAACAGAAAGAACCGGCACTCTTGTCAAAAAAAAACACCATGCGGGTCACGAATACTCACCCGTTCATGCTTGTTGCCGCTGTTGTAGTTGTTCTCGGTTTTACCCTTGACATGGATCTTTTTTTTGCGTTAAGCCCAGAGGAAGAGATACAGACAATGCCGAGTATACCAGCCATGCCAGGTGCACAGACCACACCCTTTACACCCTCAAATCCCACCACACCATCTACACCAACCAATCCAACCGCGCCTACTACACCTACCACACCTACCACACCTACCACACCTACCACACCTACCTCACCAGCTGTGACAGCACCGAAAACACCATCCAATACAAATATCGATGGCTCAAGGTCAAGCACACGCATATCCCCAGGTGGCTCTTTACCCCTTCCTCTTTTCCAGGAAGTCAATCTTCATTTCTGGGACTTCCTGGAAGCGTATGTAGCTACATCCTCGAGATCTAACTACGTGCTAAACATCGGGGCGAGAGACGGGAAAGACCACGACCCTACCTATGATTTATTTTCCCTCCATGACATGGACGGAATAGAGTTTGAGGGTGGTGACCATGTCAAGGTGAGAAAGAAAAAAGTTCTGAAAAGTTCTGCACCTCATCATCCTCGCGCTAATATTTTCGCCCCACGATTTAATGTTTTCGCAGGAAGATCTTTACCGCAATGTGGCGACTTTTAAAGGGGACGTGACTGTCAGCTGGGGTTATTTGACCATGAAAGTTGTGGAGGAGACGCTGGCCAACGCTGGGGTCAGAATGGATCCTGACGTCTTGAAGATGGACATAGATTCTTACGATGCTGATCTCCTCGAGAAGATACTGGACCTTGGATACCGCCCAAAAGTTATCATGGTTGAGATGAACCCTGATATCCCTCCCCCTATAATTTTCCGGCAATCTTATTCAACCGATAATTTTTATAGGAAGAAGGTCTTCGCTGGAAATTATGGCGCATCAGCAAGCGCTTGGTATGAGTTGATGAGTGCTAAGCATGGGTATGGCATTGTTGCAATGGAAGTATACGATAGAACTTACACAGGTTGTCCCAGGTGCGAACACAATATTTGGTTCGTGGCAGGGGAATACCTCAAGGAGAAGGGCTACAGAGTTGCGACCCATGAGGACATGATGGACGAATATTGGAGAGCCCATTACTCTGCAGACGGCCTCCAGTGCATCCACCTAAAGTCGCCGTGTATTCTTGGCAGCATAGGCCGTTTCAATGAGCAATCTGGTGCTACGGGTCTGGCAGGCGAAGAGCCCAAGAAAGCCAAAATATCCAAGTGGCTTGCCGAATGTGCCCAAGAGGTCACTGCTGAGAATTTTATGAGCGAGGTTCTGCCCGCACAAATGAAGCAAGCATGCTACGCCCCTGATGACCCATGCACATTTCTCACAGGTATCCATAATGATTGCTAGAAGAAGTAAAAAATGTTAAAAAAATGTTAAAAATTGGATGAAGACCGCTAAGAATTTGTTCACACATTATGAACATATTCTCTTGTGAATTTATTAGAATGAAAAAAATACCAGTGTTAGTGTTTATGTTTATGAACAAATTTTTTATCAGATACAAACATACAAACTACAAAAAGAAAAAGTTCGAAGTTCGAAGTGTTGACTCAGTCAAATAAGGCAACTGCAAAGTGGAAAAAAGTTACTTTATTTGTCCAGACGAAAAATAAAATGTCGGGAACAGTAGTTCCAATCAACGATGAAACCCCCGAACCAGTTTTGGAACAAAACATAGCAAGCACTGTTCCAGAAGGAGGTGCAACTTCAGCTGGAAAGCCAGGAGATTCACCAAAACCTACCACCACACCCTCCTCAGCAATATCACCCAAAAGTAGTCCTGTTCCTTCCTCCCCTACAAGATCACCCACTAGCCCGAATAAAAAAGGGGAAAAGATTCTGAGGAAGACAAAGGACGAAACACCTGAGCAGCGCAAGCTTCGCAAGGAACAGGAAGCTCGGATTAGCCAGCGTCGAGGTTCAAGGAGAAAGAGCAGTAGTGCTGTAACACCCGCATCACCAAGCGAAGTTACCAAGCCGAAGGTGTATTCACCGGAGGAGCGTGCTGAGCTCACTAAAAAATATGAAAAGTTTTGTCGTAGCATTTTTTTCTCTCGATGGGGTTTCGTTCATGATGATATAAGAGAAGAGGTTGAAGAACTGAGGAGGTTTGTGCCGTGTGAGCGGGAGTGCCACGCTCGTCAGGGAGGAGCACTCTGCAAACACCCAATTGCACAGCTGCGTGAGATTTGTACATCCCTTGAGATCGAGGCGGAGGAGGGATTTACACCCATAGAGGGGAGCCTCTACTCGATCGTCCCAATCAAGATTCATATCCCCAATG
>Ga0115554_1000502_pt1 | contig 26749 bp, 29 predicted proteins | sample COGITO_mtgs_1104_3_FD_87283 | JGI IMG/M metagenome (GOLD analysis project Ga0115554, IMG submission 87283) | Pelagic marine microbial communities from North Sea - COGITO_mtgs_110404 | ecosystem: Environmental > Aquatic > Marine > Epipelagic | place: Germany:Helgoland, sampling site Kabeltonne... | reverse complement strand
GAAGTTAGTGTGACGTTTATAGTTTTGTCTGAAGAACGAGACTTGTGGGTCGCCTGTGATGTACACATCTTGTGCACCTACTGATACTAGATCGATCAAAGCAGCTGACATATTTTACTAATATAGTATATTAAAAAAATCGAGCGATAACGTAATAAGAAAAATGGTCGTCTTTCAGGCACTTACCTGGGAAACCGAAGACAAAGATGATCAACATTTAGTACATATATTTGGTAAGACGCAGAGTGGAAAATCTATATGTCTTACTACACACTTTGCTCCTTATTTTTTTATTAAATTACCTACTGATGGTTACGATAGACGTGCTGAGATATATTACGATAGTATAAGACAGGTTTGTCCTGGTTTAAAAATGAGTTACGATATACAATCTTCTATGGATGTTTGGGGATTTCAGAATAGTAAAAAATTTTATTTTATGAAACTTAATTTTGATACACTCGCGAATCGTCGTAAGGTTGGGTACACGCTGAAAAGACATTTGAAAATTTATGAATGGGTGTTTGATATCGTAAACGACGAAGAACTCCGACGATGGAAATTTACTGGTGAAGAGGTAAAATTGAAACTTTATGAGTCTAATTTGGATCCGGTACTTAGATTAATGCATATAACTGGTATTCAGTCAACTGGGTGGTTAGATTCTGGGAGTGATTGTACTGATACAAATTACGCAAATACTGACATTGATATAACATGTAGTAATTGGAAAAAATTAAAACCGGTCGATAAACCTGAAACTGCGCCTTTTGTAGTCGCATCCCTTGATATTGAATGTAATAGTTCGACTGGTAAATTTCCGGATGCTGAAATATTAGGCGATTGTTGTTTTCAAATTGCAGTTTCCCTGTGTTATTTTGGTACCGACGTTCCTTATAACAAAACCTGTTTTTGTTATAAACAAACGGATAGTGAACTCGAAGGGTGTACCATTCTAAGTTACGAATCTGAACGTAAGATGTTAGAAGCGTTTAGTGAATACGTAGTAAAAATGGATATAGATATAATAACTGGTTGGAACATATTTGGGTTTGATATGAATTATATAATGACACGAGCTAATAAGGTAGGGTGTTCGCCTGAATTTTATGAAATGAGTAAACTTAAGGGTCACACATGTGAGATGAAAGTGAAAAAATTGTCTTCGAGTGCACTTGGTGACAATGAACTTAAATTATTACCTATACCAGGTCGTTTCATTTTTGACATGTTTCACGAGGTTAAAAAAGGGTATAAACTCGATTCGTATAAACTCGATAACGTTTCTAAATTATATTTGGGTGATCAAAAAATTGATATGCCTGCCAAAGAAATGTTTGCTCGTTTTAGAGAGGAAGATCCGGTAAAACTACGCGAGGTTGCGGAATATTGTATAAAAGATACTTTACTTCCACATAAATTACTTTCTAAATTATGTACACTTATAAATCTTCTCGAGATGGCAAAAGCGACCTGGGTTCCGTTATGTTATTTAGTCGAGAGAGGACAACAGATTAAAGTGTTTAGTCAGTTAACTAAAAAAGCGAGAGAAATGGGGTACCTTGTTCCTACTATTGAGTGGGGACAGGGTCTCGTGGATGGATACGAAGGTGCGACTGTGTTAGAGGCACAAAAGGGTGCGTATTACACACCGATAACTGCCCTTGATTTTGAAGCACTGTATCCATCCATAATGGTTGGACACAATTTGTGTTATTCTACTTTGATAATGGACCCTGTGTACGAAAACAAAAATTTATACCCCGATTTAGAGATCGAGACGTTTGGAAATTACAAATTCGTACAAAATGTACCGAGTCTTATACCAAATATCTTAACAGAACTTAAACAGTTTAGAAAACAGGCAAAAAAAGATATGGCTAATTCGACGGGATCTTTAAAAGAAATGTATAACGGTAAACAATTGGCGTATAAGATTTCAATGAATTCTGTGTATGGTTTCACTGGTGCGTCTAAAGGTATTTTACCATGTGTACCTATAGCATCTTCGACAACAATGAAAGGACGTATGATGATTGAAGATACAAAGAATTACGTCGAGAAACATTACCCGGGTGCAAAGGTAAGGTACGGTGATACTGATTCTGTTATGGTTGAATTTGACGTCGGTGAACGTAAAGGTGAGGAGGCTATTAAATATAGTTGGGAACTTGGTGAACGCGCGGCAGAAGAGTGTACGAAACTTTTTAAGAAACCAAACAATCTAGAACTTGAAAAGGTGTATTATCCGTATTTTTTGTATTCAAAGAAAAGGTACGCGGCAAAACTGTGGACACAAGGTAAAGATGGTAAAATGAATATGGATTATATAGATGTGAAAGGTCTTCAACTTGTTCGTCGTGATAATACTCCTTATATGCGCGAAGTTTCAAAAGAGTTACTCGATGTTATATTGGAAAGTAACGATACGAGTACACCTAAAGCGTTAGCTTTACAACGGGCTGTCGAGTTATTAGAAGGTGACGTACCTAATGAAAAGCTTATACTTTCGCAACAATTGGGTGATTCGTATAAGTCTGATAATCTACCACACGTACAGGTTCGCAATAAGATGCGTGATAGACAACCTGGCTCTGAGCCACAATCTGGTGATAGAGTTCCTTACATTTTATGTAAAACTTGGGATCCTAGAGCAAAAGCGTATGAGAAGGCCGAAGATCCGAAATACGCGGTCGATAATAAAATGGATATAGATTACCCTTATTATTTTCTTAATAAATTTATTAACCCTATATGTGATCTTATAGAACCATTATTTGACAATCCTAAGGAAGAAATATTCGGGGAACTCATAACACGTTCTAAACCCGAAAAACGGAGTAAATTGTGTGATTACGATCCTAAACAGAAACGTATATCAGACATTTTTAAACTTAAAAAATAAAGTATAATGTATTATAAGAATATGGATATCACAACTTTTTCACAAACGATCGAGGTTTTTGAAAAAAATATGAAAAATCTAATAAAATACGAGCTCATTCACATGTATCGTAAAATATCTGAAAAATATAAAATACCGTTTGACGAACTTATTAAAAAATGTGAATATGTTTATAAAGACGAAGATGTACCATTTCCGAAAATGTTAGATATAAGAGAAACTGCACGAATTGAGTTTAGGTTAAGTAATGCTATCCATAATACAGCTATAGAAAGACTTGATATTATAAAATGTAAAACGATTGAACGTTTATCACAAGAAAGAAAAGGACTTATTAATATATCATCTTGTTTAGAGTATATAATTGATACACATACACGAGATTCCGGGTGTATCAAACTGTGTTGTGGGATATCAAATAATGGTAAAATATGTATGAAATCTGCTAAATGGACGGTAGGTTCGTATAAATTTTGTAAAAGTCACGCGAAAAGTTTAAAGATTGATGACGTCCCTGTTATTTCCAATTGGAGTAAAATTCAATACGAAGGTAATGGTAGTAGTTCATCTAATAATACATCCGATGACGAATGTTTACCACTACCTATTACAAAAACAGTTTTTAAATAAACTTAAAGTTTAATTGATAAAAATATATAAGATGAATAAATCAGATATATTATTAACTTCTATAGATGGTTTTTATAAAGAATCTAAAAATAAAGATGTATTAAAACAGATACTAAACAAATCGGGTGGTATATCTTTGAGAAACCTCGAATGGTTCATAACAAATTATTCTAAAAAAAATAATTTAACATACAAAACTAACGATGGAAAAATTTTCAGTGTTCACTGTGCCTATAAATCGAGCTTGGATGGTTATAGTAAAAAGTTATTTGATCCTTTTTGTAGAACAGATAAGATTACTTACATAATACCTGGTACATCCGACGAAATTCATACAACAGTTGCACAGTTAAATTTTATAAGATGGTGTATAAAGAATAATATAATCGAATATATAAAAAACAATAAAAATAAATTATTTAATAAGCACGTTTAATATATCCATTCTCAAACGTATAGGTTTGATAACCTACATAATAAATGTGTAAATTATAGTCTTCAGATAGACCATTTACCATTTTAATATCTAAAACAGTTCTGTTAGATTGTAACTGACTAAAATCCAAGCTTCCCGATGGTTCCACATTTACCGGATTCATCGAGAATGCAAACGTGTATATATTTCTTAAAGGTCTTGATAACCGAGACAATAATGGTGTGGTATATTTATAATATTTATGATCACTATCTTGAAACCCCGGAACATCTTCTCCATTTACAAAAATTTTAGCACTCGTCATGGGAGGATTATAAAATTCATTAGCAATTGAATACGTACTTTGTGTAGATAAATTATACCTATTATGAAAGTAGTATTTATTATTATCAGTTGAATTTGTAAAACCTGGTCCTCTCGGTATAGATTCGTTTTCGAATAAAGTTTTTCTAAAAAACCAGTTAACTGATTTAACCGGTATTTTAGGTACAAGTTCTATTTTTGTATTAGTAACACCCGAATTTATAAGGAGAGAAGGATGTTTCTGTACTATATCTGTAATAAAAGTTTGTTTTTCATTTTTCAAATACATACGTTCTGCGCTTTCAATTGTTATCTCCTCTGTAACAATGTTAAAACTACTCAGTGATAAAGTAGAAGTATCGTCGGTAAAGAAATTTTGTGGGAAAAATTCAATATCAAATTGTATTTTTTGTTTATGTATAGCACACGTTGGAAAATAGGGTCTATTTGGTTTATTAGTTTCATATTCATCATTTTCGTATTTTCTTGAAAAAAATAAAGGTATCGGAATAAAAACTTTTGAATTTCGTATCGCCAAACTCTTATTCGCTATAGCAGTACCCTGTGCTAAATTTCTGTTGATAGTGTATCTTAAAGTTCTTTTTTCTGATTCGTCTAAATAAAGTTCATCATGAATTATACCCCAATCTGCATGAAACTTTTCTATAACGAGTTCATCTACACGCATAGTGACAGATTTTATAACATGTCTACCAATTTGGTCAGAAAAGTTAAAATTAGGATTAGAAACCGCTGGTAAATCAAACGAAATGTACATATTTGATAACAGATCACCCATATTCCTCGGGTTAAGTGTTACGCTAACATTTTGATTAAATGGCCAATTTGACGAAGCATTAGATGGTTTATTAACAACAGTACTTTTATGAAATTTTGTAAAATTAGAATGTCTTTTACTTTTATTTGTAAAAAAAGATTTAGTCTGATCATTTTCTATCAAATACGTATCCTGTTTACCTATCGCATTCAGTGATATTATAGACCCTGTATTTGGACCACTGGTATCGCACATACTACTTATTATATATAATTTTTTAAATGGAGTTATACACGATCATTGGTCTATTTTTAAAATTTTTGGAAACATATCTGTACAAACTTTGATACCAAAATAACATATCTTTTGTTGTTAACGATAAAGAATTATCTGTTATATTTTTAGTTTTACCTATCTCTCTTAAAAGCAATTGTCTTTTACTTGGTTTTTTAAGGGTTGTAAAACAGGAAAAACATACACGTTTCAATACATTTCCGTAAAACTTATAATACGTTTCGTTGTTGTATAACCATATTGGGTTAATACGTCTATATTTCCTAATAAGTTCGCGAACCTCATAATTATTCGACTTAATATAAGGCTTCAAAGGTGCGTTACAATTGAAACAAAATCCTTTACAATTAATGTACATAAAAGATACATTTATTATTCTTTTATGTATTATAATGAAATTGTACAACCCGATGGAACTCATTGTATAGGTATAAATTATGAAGAAGAAAGACCTGCTATATTAGACGTGTTACCTAACCCCGAAATTCAACAACAAGTACGACAACCTGATTATCAAATATTCGAATCTAAAATTGTACGTTGGTTAAATTTGTTTATTATTATAAGTAGTGCATATTATTCACTCGTATATGATAACATGATATCTATATCTAATTGTATTGCATGTGTATTACCATTACATAGTGTTCAAAATAACAATCTGTACGGTATTATCGTGTACACTGTATATATTATGTTTGCTATGCTGTTAACAACATTTTTGGGTATATATGAATATTTATGGTATTATGTTATTTGTAATTCTATAATTATATGTATTTTTATAACCTCAGTTATGAAATATATAATATATATTAGGAATCAAATCCAAACTCAAAATGAACATGTTGTATGAACAAAAAGATTTAGATATTGCTCGAGGTTTATACAAAAACCAAGAAGAAAAGTGTGAACGTTTTGCGAGAAGTATTCATAAACTTAGAGAGTCTCGTAAAAAGTATGACGATAAGAGAGAAAAGAGTAAAATAAAATTTTTAGAAGTAGTCCCGGAAAATATAATTCACAATAGAACGAAAACTGTCATATGCTGTGCGACAACATTGTCTGGAAAAAGATGTACCTTTAAAGCATCGTGTGGAAAATATTGTAAAAAACATTCTTCTAAAAAATAAATATATTGTAATAGTAAATGTTAGACCAGGAAACACTCAGACCTGTTATAATAGGAATGGCTCTTTACCTCGCTATTTCTCAAATCGTACCAGAAATTTTAAAAAAACCAACTAATATTAAATTTATAGATGACATTGTCGCCATGCTTATAGCCCAAAGGGGATCACTCACTTCCGGGGCTATTTTGACCGGTATGATTATTCTTGTTACCAATTACATTAACGACGAATTCTTGTAATACATTTTCTTTACAAGTCAACATACGAGTTTTCGGATGGTCCATATACCTTAATTTCTTGTTATATGCATCCTCCATAAATTTTATTAGCTGATCTACATTGGGTTTGCCCCATTCCATACCAGCTTTGTATAAAAAATCATCTTTAGGTAATTTCTGAAGTTCACAGTTTATCGTATAAGGCGTTTCTATATATTCTGATGCACCTCCATAATCTGTTATAATAACTGGTTTATTTCTTACCGCCGCTTCTACTGCACCCATACCCACACCTTCCGATGATGAAAAACTTATATAACAATCGGATTTATTGTGTATATCTTCCATATATTCATCTGGTAAAAGATCATTAATAATAGTAACATTTGGTATATTGACTTTAAACGGGTATTTACACGTTGCTTTAACAATTAATCGAGTATCAGGTTTATTTAATCGTATAAAACATTCTAATATTTTATTAAAATTCTTACGTGGATCGTATACGTTACCTATATGATAAAATGTATAAGGTCTCTTATCAGGTATATGTGCATGCAATACGTAAAAATGTTTAGACGGGAACTGTCGTGTAAATACTTTTTTACAATATTCACTTGGTACGGCAATTTTATCAAATAAATCAAAAAGCTTACCATAATCTTCATGAACCGTCTCGGTTTCGCAGACGGTCATACACGTAACATTTTTTATTTTTCTTTTAATTTCAGGTATTTTATCCAACCAATATTTTACAGGAAGTGCGAATATAAAAGCACTATCGGATTCGGGTATTTCCTGATTTATTTCAATATATTTAGTGTACCCAACTTCAGGGAAAATATCCATATATTTTTTACAATGTTGCCCAATTCCACTCAGGAGAGTTGGACCAATGAATAACATTTAGTATAAAGATAATATTTCTTTTATATATATTACGCGATGGAGTTCATCAGAAAACAAATTGATACAGAAATTCAAAAAGGGAAAGTTAGACCAGATGCCATTTATGGTATACTTCAACAAATTATCGATCACATCGAACCACCAGCACCAGCACCAGTCGCTAAACCAGCACCAGCACCAGCACCAACCCCAGCACCAGCCGCTAAACCAGCCGCTAAACCAGCAGTAAAGAAAATTGTTTCACCAACTAAAAAAGCTCCAGTTAAAAAAGCTGAATAAATTTAAAACCTTTGTTGTACAGACATTGGTACCTGCATAGGTGTAGGTACATTTTTACGCTTTAATAGATAAAATCCACTTCCAAATAATAGAATTACTGTAAGAAGGTAATAAAGTGGATATTTTTTCTTTTTTTCTTTTTCCATTTTATCAATATCCTCCTTATCTGGAAGCTTTTTAACATTTACGTTAAGTTCATCTATCTTCCCGATAAGTTTATGTAAAGCCTCAAGAATTTGAACTTCTTTGTTTATAGGTTTTTCTTTTACGTCTATTGTCGTAACTTCTAATGTCATGAACCATTCCGAATCGGGTTGTAGTTTTACATAATCACCATCACCCTGTTGTTCATATATTTCAAAATCGAGTTTTTTAATCGATATAGGGTTAAATAAAGATGTCGGTCTATTAAAAGATTTCCACTGTTTATCGTGTAGTTTTAAATTACTAGAACCGTCAAATGATCTTTCCAAAGGTATGCGTGCAAACACTTCACCCTTTCGTTCGTTTAGAATCTGTGCAACTTTTGGTACGTCTTCGCATATAATATCTAGGTATTTTGCACCATTAGATGTACCAGAACTACTTGTACCTACCTGTGTTACATAAAAATCAACAACCTTTAAACCACATACCTTACTTATATCGGTTATATGTGTATTAGATGAAAGTTCGAGGTTAAAAGAAAAGGTATTATTTGTACCTGTAACAAAATTTGAATCTATTGTTATATACTGAATCTTTTTAGGTAACTCCTGGAGTGAAACCATATTATAATTAGTATATAAAAAAATAAACATAAATAATAGCATGTTTTCGTTTTACTCTAGTATATCTCGCTTATTGGGTTCAAATACACAAACATTAAAACCAACAGAATCTCATGTATCATTCCACCCAGATGTTATGAATAAAGAAAATATATACTCTGATATGATGTTATCACCAAATTTTTCTACGAACAAGATTGTATCAAAAAATGATACCGGTGAGATTGTTATTTTAGAATATTTGAAACATGATAAGGAATTTGTTCATTATAGACCTAAGTATTTCAAATATAAATAAAGAAATAAAAACAATAATAGATAAATGAAATGGACTACATGCACTTACACACTCACGACTACAAAATCGCTTTCTGTCAAGCGACAAATGAACTCTGTGAAGACGTTCAAAGGATTATATGGGAAAAATCTCAAAAATACGAATACGAAAACCTTGTGTGTCCAGGAGCCCCGGAAAAACAATTACGAAATACACGATTCTCAAAAGAAAGACTCGAAACTTTGGCCAGAAAATGGAAAGAAAAATGGGGAGAGCCAACTTTATCAACGTATGAAAACACTGGCATATGAAGAGTTTTGTTACGACGATTTTAAACGTGAAGAATACGATTCGTATTCATTAGTTTTATACAGAACAATGTTGAATGAACTAGAATACGAAAGGCGTAATTTGAAATACATAAACCTTTTCGGTGAAAAATGGAGAAAAATGTCTAGAAAAAAAGACAATTTTACACACGAAGATAGATTAACTGAAATTCAAGTTCGTATATACGAATCAGTTAACAGATGTGAAGAATTTCTCAATAAAGAACGCGAATTTAAAAAAAAATATTTTAACGATGAAAATATTAACATCGATATCACATATTAGATACTTAAACGAATAAATTGTAATGTATAGTAATTAATGTTAAATATAATAAACCCTACACAAAAAACACTTAGAATTTCGTGTCCAGTTAAAAGAAAAGAAGGTATAGCAGAATATGAACAAATAAAGACTAAAATTAAAAAAACGACTCTGAGATACGGAGCTGCGATCTCGACGTACCATTTTATTTTTCATACACCTGTTGATGGTATATCTGCAAGTTTAGGTACAATAGCATCGTGTATATACGTAGATTCGCTTTCATCTTACGTCGATAATATTGGAAAAACACCGGGTTTAAATAAAAGGTTATTAGTACCTACATTTCTTGCTTTAGGAGAATCGGTATGGAATTCCTCGAGTTTACCTTTTGATTTTAACATGGGTGCGACACTTTTTGGATTCTTAGCGTATAAAATGGCCTTTTATCAAATAGTCGCAGAGGAAATATTAATAGCTAATGAAGACCTAAGTGATATAGATAACATGTAAAATATAAAAAATATAAAAATGTCTGTCTTTTATCAATTGTTAAAAAATACCACTGATCTTGAACAGGTCGTGGAAATGGATGAACTTTTCTCTACTATCGCAAGTGATGGGAAACTGGATATGGAAATTTGGGGTCTTAAACCCAATGAAGATTTCCCTATTGAGTGTAACCCTAAGGAATTCAATTATATTGGTTACATTGGTTTGAGTAAAATCGAAGACCGTGACGATATTCGTTTCATTGAGTTTATTCACGAAAACAAAGGGTGTAGTGGTATTATTGAACCATTTATCGATATGGTTTCGAAAAAGTTATCTACAAATAAAAAAGATACGATTCTTATTCCTCGCGTTGTTCGTAGCAATAAGAGTGATTTCTGGACTAAATATTTGAGTAAATACTTTACCGATATTAAATCGGGTGAAAAATTTATTATGAAAAATAAATTATCTCACAAAGATTTACATTGGAATGAGCTTACAAAAACTTTACCTTCTAAGCCCGATGAAACTGTGAACGAAGACTCACAAAACACCATGGTTAAATAAAATGTAATCATACTTAAACAATTAGACTTTTAATATTATATATACAAACACAAACACAATGCCTTATCTCACACAAGAATTATTAAAAAACTGTACGTCCCTCATTAAACTTAACCATTTAGGCGATCTATGTTCCGATCTTTGTGGCTATAATACAGAAGTTTATGGTCTAAGAGCGGAATTTGGGTACCCGGAACATTTAATTTCAAAAAACAATAAAAATTACATTGCATACATTGGTATTCACAAAAAAAAAGTAAAAACTTCTTACGGTGAAGCACATTTCGTCACATTTTTTCACGAACCTAAAGACTATAGATCTGAAAAAGAAATTGACGTTGTAAACTACATGTATAATATTTATATGGATGAAAAAACGGAAGAATTGTTTGAAGATGATAACGATTCTAACGTTGAACTTTTTCCGTATAAGATAACTCGGAATAAACTTGGTTATTGGAAATGGTTATTTGAAAACGATTGGGGTGTTTCGGATAAAATCGATTTAGACAACTTAATCGATGATTATGAAATCCAAGGGTATGTTAAATGGGAAGAACTTTACGATATTTTACCTGAAAATATCGATGACGATACCATTCACGATTTCGAGAGTGAAGATGAAGAAGAAGAAATCGATAGCGAAGACGAAGAAACGGATGAAGATATCGAAGAAGGTGAAATTTTGAGTGAATACGAAGCTTAAGTTAAAATAAAATAAAAAAAATAAATAAAAACGAAAAAATGCGTCCAAATTGTCCTTACGAAAAATGTTATTGCAGAGCCGGTAAAAATGGTTTTTGTTTAAAACATAAAGAAATCGGTGAAGCTATAGAAGCTTTACTTTTACTTTCAAAATCGGTAATTAAAAAATAAAATATAATACTTAGTAATAATGTCGAGTGTTAATACACTTCATAAAATAATGACATTTATAGATGAACATTCAGATAGTATATCTGAAGGTGATTATTTAGACATGTGTAATAAATTAAGCGAGGTGTATAAAAACGAACAAACAAATACGTATAATCGTAACCGTGTATTACCTCGAAGCTTACAAAATGATCCTTATGATACTATATACGAAAGGTGTATGGTACTCGTTAGAAAAAGAAAAGAAATTAAAAAATTATTCAAACAAACAAAATTAAGACACCGTATAACTTCTCGTTTCAAGATAGAAGCACTTACTGCATATTGTAGCGCCTTAAATTTACCTTTATGTGTTACTATAGAAGAATTACAGAGTATTGGTCACGCTTCTAATAGTAAAGAGTTTTTCACAGATTATATGCGTATAATTAATGAACACACAAGAGGTTTACAGAATGGTTATATTGTAGAATTAGACAATATCGAACTCGAAATGGAAAACATTTGTAATTTTATGAATGCAAATAATAGAATTATAGATGCATTTTATGATATAAATGTGAATATACCAAACCTTAGTTGAGTTTTTTATTATTTTTTTTTAAGATATTAAAAATGGATGAACTTACAAATTTAATGCGTCTTATTGACTTGAATTCCGAGATAATACCTGAGGGAAATTATCTCGAAATGTGCAACTCGATAAAAAAGGTACACGAAAGCCTTTCAAATCCGAATTCAAATTGCGATTCTGAATCTGAAGAAGATACTGACGAAGATTTTATTATGAGAGAAATAATGACCGATAATACTCTTGTACCGCCCGTACCATTTTCTACTGAACGTAGACCACATCCTTATAGATATTACGAGGAAAGCGACGATGACGATGATAACGTTTTCGCACCCGAACCGGATGAAAGAGAAGAATTGTTAAATTATGTTAACTCTCTAATAATACCACCTATAAACGTACCTAGAATGATTAATGAAATGGATAGAAGACGAAGTATAAACCGTGAATTCGACGAAGCTGAATTACGGAGATTGGATGAAAGAATAACGAAGACACAGAGAACTATACGTAACACAAAACCAAAACAGAGAATTACTGTAAACGTCCGTAAAGAAGCTGTTAAAAAACGCGCGGAAGAACTTGGTATACGATTGCCAAGATACACGATCGGGAATCTGTTAGATAAAGGACACAACGTAGGGAATGAAAGAGAATTTTACAAATCCTACCTTGCTCAATATAACGAGGAAATTGAACATAAACTACAAGATTTAAACGACGATTTATTTGAACTTCTTAGAGACAAAGATAATCTTTTAGAAGAGATGAATTCTAACGTAGACTAAACTATTTAAATATAATTTTACACCATTTTTCATTTATATTACCGAAAGGCGAGTATTCAAACAATAAATGTATTAACGCACCCGCAATAATTAACACACCTGTACCTTTATACACAAATTTCATAAGACCCATGACCAAAAGTTGTAACATCAAACCGATAAAAAGCGCTTCCATGAGAACTGTAGTAACAGGACGAACGTTCATTTATATTTATCAAATATTTTATCTCCTGGTATATAAAATGATACTCGTGGTTCTTATCATTCTATTATTCATTTTACTTCGATGGTATACTAATAATTACGAAAAATATGAATTAGGTACAGACTCGTATGATATTCAAGTTAAACCGGTAGAAATTCTAGATGTTGAATATGAAACGTACCATTTAAGGTTTAATCCTGATAAGCAGACTTGGGATCTTTACCAAGGTTCTTCACAAGACTACGTTAAGGATACTACACTTATCTCATTTGAATCTATTTTTACTGTAAAATATAAAAATATATTGGATGGTAAAACGGGTAAAAGTAAACAAGTTCCTAGTTATGAGTATACGTATGAATCTCTTTATTACAATTATATATTAGAGGAAACCGGTGATGTAGAAAACCCAATACTAAAATTTTCACGTGTATTTTATTGGGGTGAAGTAAGATTATTTTTTCAAGTTCCATTGAATGATTTGTATGTACCTATAGACCCACCAACTTTTGATACTAGTATATCTAACACGGGTTTAGATGTTACCGCAAGTTTTACGAATGTTACAAAACCCAATCCTAAATATACTGTATCTATATACGACAAAACCACTGGTAACGAGATTATTTCGTATACACTTAATGAAGAAAGTATAGGAGAAACTTTTAGTTTATATTGGAAGGAAAATTCACCAGGTACTAAAAAATATACCGTTAAACTTAACGGTCGAACACATAGTAGCGATCACGAAATTAAAATAGACGGTGACGATAGCGGTGGTATTTATAAAATAAACAAAATCAATTTTAAATGGAATAATACTAACGGCGTAAACGAAACTGTTGAGAAATGGGTAATCGTTGTTAAGAAGGATGGGTATGCACCATTAGAAACGAAAAACATTGTAAAAGATGGTACGGATTTTTTCAAAAATTTTACGGATACACCTAACGTTGAATTACTAAACGGTTACGCGTTTAAATCCTCGGATGATATATCAGGTATCAAAATATACTTATATTACGTCGATAAAAATGGTATTAAGACACTTTTATCTACTTCCGAGGATTTAAAATTGAATAGAGAAGACTTTAACATGGAAATATCTAAAGGTTTTAAACCGTTAGCGGTAAGTGAAGACACTTTTACATCAAGAACGTGGGATACTGATATATACACTGATCATAACAAAGACTGTGTCGCCGAATTTGTTAAAAATGAAGATGAATATACATGCGATGATAATGCAGATTATAAGTGCCAAAACTGGAAATATACTATATCAGTACCTGGTATAGGTGAAGGCATACCATGTGTAAAAGACAACAATGAGATTATTACTGTGAATTGGCCTAGTGTCAATACTTTAATAAACTATTCATCGTTTGGCGACATAACTGACGACGATAAAAATCCTAATGAAACCGGAGCATTGGTAGACGATCCCACAATGTACGTAAAATCCTTTGAAGAGTACCGTAACGTCGACGGAAACAATCTTGATTGTATAGGTTCTTGGAAAAGAGACGGTGAACTAACTGAAAATTGCGAAGAAAAAGAGTATTTAACATGTCAAGATTGGAAATATAAAGTTACGAGACAAAAAACGGGTACGGGTAAAGAATGCGATAATAACGACAGTGATGAACTTACAGTAAAATACCCGTCATCTGATGCCATGACACTTTACTTACCACCTGATGATATTGTCAAATGGGAAACCGTCGATGATTTAAACCCTAATAAAACAGGAGCGTTGATCGGTAGTTCCGACATGTATGTAAAACCCTTTGAAGACTATAAAAATAGTTATACTTCTACAGAACCGGGAATACAAAAAGAACTAAAAATTAAGGAAAGTGATATACATAGAGTCGAGGGTAAAACTACTGATGGAAAATTAGGGTATTCAGTCGATGTTAATGATAAATACACAATTGCTGGACAACCAGGTAATAACGGAACTATATACACGTATGTTAACGAAACTAAACAAGAACATATAACAGCAGGTGAGAATTACCAAGTTGCTATGTCGGATAATCACGCAATTGCTGGTGCGTATAAAGAAAATAAAGTGTACATATACGATCTCGATTTTGAAGGTAAATTGAGTAATGTAAAAGTATTAGACGGTGGAAAAGCTGAAGTTTTAACACCGCCGGAAAATACGTATGTTTCTAATAATCCACCTAATTCTGAATTTGGTAAATCTGTTGCTATTTCTGACGATTATGCAGTAGTTACTGTACCCCAAGCTACCGTGAAACTAAGTAGTGGCTCTTATCATGCATCAAGAACGTATACATCAATTATATACATATACGAAAAAGGTTTCGATGGTAAGTGGGAGACCCGTAAAGAAATAACTGAAGACTACGGTGATACCATTGCCGTTTCGGGTAATACCATAATCATATGTGGAAACAATGAAGTGTACATATACGAACGAAAATCGGACGGTGAATGGGGTAAAACTCAAACAATTGAAGGAACAGGATCATTCGGACATTCTGTTTCTATTTTGGATGATTATATGCTTATCGGAGCACCAGACAATAACGGATCCGAAAGTGGAGCATACTTGTACCAAAACCAAGGCGGTGATAACCCCTGGAAACAAATCGGAGAAAAGATAATTCACGAAGACGTCGACGGTATACAATTCGGCCGATTCGGGTCTTCAGTATCAATAAGTGACGAGTATGCAATAATCGCAACACTAGATAGTGTTTACATATACAAACGCATATACGGTAAATTGGACAAGGGAACAAAGGTACCACTTTCCATTACGAGTGGGCAGATTCAAACATCCATTTCGAATAAATACGCCGTCATTGGTGCATATAAGGAAGTAGAAGATTCATTTAGTAGCAAAGGTGCAATATACATAATTGATTTATCGAATGTTGAGTATGAGGAAATAGAAATTGCCAAGGCAGACGAGAGTGCACCCGTAAAATACGTATGGGTCGGATATGAACCTGGTAAGGTAGAGGGTGCAGGAGAAGATTGGAACAGGAGGCTTTCACTTCATAAAATTAAAGTAATGTCTGGTGGTGTAGATATTGTAGCAGGTTTTGGTGTATATGATAATGCTACTAATAAAAACCCTAAAGGTGCTGAATATAGTAGTGTATCGACCTCGAGTTACTGGTTGGGTTTAAGTAACCCCTCTAATCCAGAGAAGATACCGTTTGTCCAGAACGACAACGTTGGTCCTTTCTCTACTTTTTTTGTATCAGAAGAAGCCAAGAGTAACTGGATTAAGATGGAATTAGATAAAGGGTACAAAGTGTCAGAAATAGATGAAGTTGAAGTGTGGAATAGTACAAACAGTAAGTGGTGGAAACAACAATGGACGGGTACGTTTGTTAAGTTATTGGATTTTGACGGTAATGAAATTCGTAGATCAAACGAAAATGTACCTACATCTATATATGACGCTATTAAAATCAATATTCAAAAATTTACATTTCCGACGGATGACGAGAATGTTAAGTATATATGGGTCGGGTATGATGATAATCCGTTCAATTCATCGTTAATCCTTAGCGATATTAGAGTTTTTGTAAATAATAAAGATATCGTAAGTGGTTTAGGTAAAATTTATGGTGAAATTGAAACTAGTAGTTTTAAGGAAGCTTATGAAGATGACGATACTGAATATGAAAAAACTGAGAACCCTGAACAAGTATTATGTGACGGGAATCTTGTACTTAACAGTATTTATGGAGGCACACGTAAGAATTATTACGCGACAGGAATAACCAGTGATTCAAATTGGATTAAGATTAAGTTACCTAAATCGTATAAAATGGAAGATATACAAAAAGTCGAAGTTCACGCAGTTGATGGTGGTATTGGATGGGCAGGTACGTTTGTTAAGTTTTTGGATTATACTGGTAAACCAATTGCGAAATCAACAGATAAGGTATTAGATGACGGAAAGGTTTCAGATGACGGAAGTGGTTCAGATAGTGTTAGTTCTAAAATGAAAAAGTTTGAAAGCTTTGAAAATATTTAAAAAAAATGTACAAGTATTATAACATGGCGTTTAATATTAAAAATTTATTGACTAATAATAAATCAAATAATACGGTATTAATTTTCGTTTCTATAATAATTACAATTTTTACTATAATTGTAACTTATTACTTATTATCAGGAGACGAAGAAGATACCGATACGGATACCGATACCGATACGGATACCGATACGGATCCCGATACGAGTTCTAAAAAGAATATAACAATGCCTTTTATAACTTATAATGAAACTGATGCGTATACCAAAACAATAATCCCGAAAAACGATACCGACGAACTTGGTATTCAAAATAACTCGTATAGCGGGTACGAGATTGAAAAATACACTTACGAAAATGAAGATATTGAAAAGATCTTATCTAAAAACGTAAGAATTTCGTTTAGTTGGAAAAATACGTCCGGGTTTACAAACGTAAAAAAGATTACGTTTAAAAGGTACGTATTCGACGAAACTATGAATAAGTCCGGACCCTTAAATGACGGTGAATTGTCGTACGAACTTTCCGGAACTGGGTATATCATAGATACATACTCTATTGAAAGACCAATTGCGAGTTCGGATGAAAATATGAAATATTTTAAAAACTTTAACGAATCCGATTTGGTTATTACGTTCGATAACGATACAAAAACAAAACTAGACACAACTAGTACGTGTTTGACATACAGTACGACTGATGAAGAATTAAGTTCGTGTGTTAAAGACGATTTGTATAACGTGATCGGTCGAAACTATATTACGGTAAAAGCGGAATACGTAGAAGATCCAATGTACCCGAACGATATAGCCGAAAAATATTTATACAAAGGTGGTGATGGCGTTTCCATACAAACTGAAGACCTCGATATGTCGCTAAGAATAATAAACCCTTTATCGCAAACGTTTCCACCAGGTACGAGTGGTCAAACATCCTCATCTGAATATGATGAAATAAAGTATACACTTAATATTGGAACAAGTGTAATTAGTCAAGATGTTGAGTTGGAAAATGAGCCTACATCGGGGAGTGCGTACGTATACTTTAAAAAGGGTACAAATTACTTTTACATTGATGATGGTAATCAATTGCAAGAAGATGGTACTTCTACCAATAAACAGTTGTTTACACTCATACAATCTAATAAAGCCGATGACGGTGACGTAACTTATAGAATTATAAGAGTAGGAGACGAAACGTCTGGATATCGTTATGCTACTAAAGGCAGTAGTGGTGTTACAGTTTTTAAAACTCAGACTGAAATAAACACTGAAACATTATGGGATAACATGAACATTGGATTTAAAGAACAATAAAAACAAAATTAATTCGGTATAAAAAATCTCGTGATATATAAAATGATACTTCTTACAGTTCTTATCATTCTATTTATCATTTTACTTTTGTATAAGTGTCGACTTTTTACAGAGGAAAAGTATACTATAGGTTCACTCGGTATTGATTGGAAAAATTATGCGAATGTTTCTGGAACTGTAAATAAATGGATAATGGTTTTATACGACGATGAAACAGGTAATAAAATACACGAAACTGAAGACGATTCACCCCAGAACCTTCAAAACTTTATGGACGTGAATTTGAAAGCGATCGAAAATAAAAAGTTTGGATCTGAAATTCTAGGTACTAATACACTCAGTGTGTATTATAACAGTATAAGCGATGATACAAAAGTTTATTCGGGGGAGTTTTCGTTAGGTACAAACGATTTTAGTGCATCGGTATCAGATATTTCAGCAAAAGAATCTAATGTACCAACCTGGTATGAACTTACAAGTGGACCAAAAAAAGATACACTCGAGGAAATACTTGGTACGGAGGGTACTAAAATTTACGTGTACCCAAAGGACAGTACAGAAGATCTATACAAATCTATTAATAGGAACGCGTGTGATATAAACGATCCTAAATGGTGGGTACGAAAAACCTGTTTTATACTAGAACTCGGATTTGAAGAAACGGGTGATATCGGTTATTTTTACCCGTATTTTCCAGGTTTGGTGAATAAGTACTTCGGTGTGAATTCGACTAATAAAATTGTTTTGGTGAATGAAACTTCGAGAAAAAAATTTTATTTGGAAAAACCTGAAGGTGTTACTGATACAGATACGGTAAAATATGGAAAATTCGCGTATGAAACTACGGGTGGTGATAAATATTACATGTACGTATCTGGGGATGATAAACTAAAAGTCGCTAAACTATCTGATATTAATAATAAATCTAGTACGATATTCGAGTTTAGATACTCTAAAGATTGCGAATCGTATTGGACCAATCTTATGGAAACTGATGACGGAAAGATAGCTGGATATAACGTGTTTGATTGTGGGCCCAATGATATACACGATTGTCAATATTGGGGACACACTCGCATAGATGCGGTTGGTCAAGGTGAAGCATGTCCTTCGGATACGAAAGTAAACAGATATGTTATTAAAACACAATGGCCTAAGGAAACAACGATAAGTGAACTGAACACAAATTACCCGACGTACCTCGAAACAGAATATCCGGATATTATTGCTGAGAATACCGACCCAAACAAAAACAAAACGTTAGGAATTACACCACAATATTATAAGAACCAATACGATACAATAAATGCAAGTATAAATGCAAATAAGGCTAAGGCACCAGCGGCCCCGGGGCAACAGGTATTTACTAGATCAGGAACTTTCACTGTACCCACGGGTGTAACATCTCTAAGTTGTGTCGTTGTTGGTGGTGGAGGAGGTAGTACGGGGTGTTCAGGTGCCAGTCAATACTCTGGAGCTGGTGGTGGTGGAGGAGGTCTCGCATATGGAACATTTCCGGTCACCTCGGGTTCGACCGTGACTGTCCAGGTAGGTGCGGGTGGCACTGCTGGTACTAATAAAAATTTAATCACCAACAAAGCAGGAACTGGGGGTGAATCTAAAATAACATACGGTGGAACCATTATGTTGAGAGGTTATGGTGGTAGCGGTGGTGCTTATGGAACAACCGTGGGTGCAAACGGAGGGGGGTTTTCTATAGCCGGTAGTGGAGTGACATTGTCGGGTGGTGGCTATGGTGGAAATGGCGGTCGTGGTCGTATCAATAACGGTGGTGGTGGTGGCGGCGGCGCTGGTGGATATGGTGTGAAAAATGCCCCAGGTGGTAAAGGTGGAGTTGGAAACAGTGGCACCGGTAGTTATGGTAATAATGGTGGCGGCGGCGGCGGTGGTGGACAAAGCATTGGAGGCGAACAAAATAACGGTGGTGGTGGTGTAGGACTTGAAGGACAGGGTTCGGATGGTTTTGGTGGTTCGAAAAATAAACCCGGTGCGGGTGGTTCAGGTGGTTCAAGTGGTGGAAAAGCTGGTGTTGGTGGAACATATGGCGGTGGTGCTGGGGGTCCTGAAGATGATACAAATCGCTCTGGTTCGGTCGGTGGAGCAGGAGGTGTCCGAATCATTTGGGGAAGTGGTAGATCGTATCCGTCTACGAATACGGCGGATGAAAGTGTTGCCGTTGACGCATGCGTTCCTAATCAAACTTTTTTAAATAATCCATATATATCACCCGCTTCTGTGAATATAGCTACTAATAAGTGTGACCAAAGTACAGATTGTGGTAAAGGTACGTCGACTATTCTTGATGAGACAAATCGAACTAACCAAGAAGCTCACATTATTAATACATATCTGGATAAATATTACTCAGGTACTTCTTCTTTGAGTGATTTACCTTCGTATCTTAGTGGGCCGATTGTTACTAGCATACAACCATGGGTAAATGTAATTATGGGACAAACTTTTGAAGACGTATGTACCTATAAAACAAAATAGTTCACCACCACCACCGTCATCAGCGGGAACGAGTTAATTTTTTTTTTAAAATATCATAATATTTAATAATAAACATCCAATGACATTTAAACCAAAATTAGAATGGCACTATTAATCAGGATTTAAACGAATCTTACGATTCATGTATAGAAATAGTAAAAGGTCTATTCATAGTAATGAAAACATCACCATCTGATAAACATATTAAACGTATAAACGAAGGTATTTATTACAGAGAACCAATTCTTATATGATAATTATTTATCACATTCATGTTTATCGAACCATTTTTGAGTTCCCATATACGATCCTAAAAAAGATGCTATTGACATTGTAGTAATTTTTAAAAATACATTCAAACATGTATACGCTTTTCTTTCAGGGGGTGTACACGTATTGAAAATAAAATATGGTTATACTAATAGTAATGAATAGTCTCCTTAGTAATTTGGGACCGAGATATTCTCGACGTAATAGTACGACACCTATTATACTAGGTTTCCTTTTACTTATTATCGCAATAGCGGTGTTAACTTATTTCATAACACGCGATGACGATGACGATGATAAGGACAAAAAAGACGAAAATACAAGCGAAAATGTACCTAGTATCGAGGACCCTACGGTTACACGAACACTTCTTCCCGATTCCTCGAATTCATCCGAATCCGGTACGACCGAAACGTATGAAATAGGTGGAGGCAAAACCGAAACGTACCAAATCGAATATAACCCTGGAATATCAGATATAGAGTTATCAAAAAACGTTAAGATTGGTATTACATGGTCGAATCAATCCGGTTTTGAAAACGTATATAAACTCGATATTGAACACTATGTTACTCCTCGTAATAATGATGGTACTCTTGGTACTATTGCTAATGATGCTTCTTTTACAAAAACTATATATAGGTACGTAGATAATTCTAATTCAGGTAATGTAATAGATGATAATGTAAATTATTTTACAAAATATGCACAAAATTTAACCCACGAATTTCAAGGTTTAGAACCCACCATTATAGATGACAATCAGGCCGATATAACAAATCCTGACGCGTATAGTTTTGTAGGTACACATACGATTAAGATAATTGCGACATACACTGATGAAAATGAGAGCGATATAACTATAGATTTAACCGAAGGTACAGCTACACGATCGGTTGAAGTTAAAACTGAAGATTTAGCCGCGACTCTCGAACTTACAGTACCTGACGTAAGGGTATTCACACCTATCCAAGGTGCATTTACAATGGGAGACGTTGAAATAGACAATCAGACATATAATGCTATTTCAGGAGGTATTGATATTCATCAATCTATTGATGGTAAGGGTACTACGAGTACGTTTACACTAATACGTGCAAGCACTGATAATAGTAACCAATTTTACTTTAAGTTCAATTACGAGCCGGCGGCCTATTTAGGTTATGATGGTAATAAAAAATTATCTATTGATGTAGAAGATAATAAGAAAATTATAACACTCGTTTCGAGTTCTCTTGATGACCCTAATGGTATACGTTATTTTCGTTTATCATTTAACTTAACTATTGATAATGAATCTGTACCTTATTATATAGTGGTCGAGAATGATATCGGTGTTATAAAACAAATGGCTGAGATAGAAACGGAAGATATTTATAACACACTGGATTGGAAATTTGTGAATCCGGCGGCGGCGGCGGCGGCGGTGGATAAGACAACAGCGGCGGCGGCGGCGGCGGTGGAGAACGCTGATAAAGCGGCTTATGGATATTTTCACGTTTACGAAGGTTCGACCGATCCAACTGCAACGCATACTTGGGTTGTTACACATAATAGAGATATTAACGCGTTAGTGCCCACATATGAATTACTTAAAAACGGTGTGTCCTCCGGGCAGATAAGTGTGAATAGATTAGCTGGATATAGTAATGAAGGTCATTTTGTAGCGGGTCCTGTTGGTACAGTATGGACCATTGTAAAACAGAATTGCATTCCCATCAATGGTAAATGTTACGAATATGGTAAGTTTATTGTAGTATAAAAAAATAAAAAGGCGAACCTCAAGAAATTGGTTAACAATACTATGAAAGGTCGTGCGGCTAAAAATGTAAGTAGACTCAAAAAGAATATTAATGAAGGATATTTTTAAGGAAAAGACGTACATTAAAATTTAAGTTAAAGAAAACCTAAGTTGGAATAGTTTAAAAATTAAAATAAAAAATATAAATAAGCAAATATGTCTGATTCAATTGAAAATGTTCTCGTTAAACTTATGCGAGATAACAATACACACATTGATAAAAGTAATAAATCTCAACTTGTCACCAACGACCTTGTAAAATCTCTTGTTGACAAGTTTGATAAAGTCATGACACAAAATAAGGAACTTGAAAAACTTGTCATTGATTTATCTAATGAACACATTTATCTTACCGGTAAGATAGAAACCATGGAAAAGGAATACAAGGACCAATTGGATATCATTAGAGTATCAACTATTGCTACTGAAAATATGGTAATGGATATGCATAGGGTTAAAAAACCAAAAGTTTCTAAACCTGTAAATGTGGAACCACGCGTTCAGTGTAAATGTTTGACCAAAAAAGGTGACCAGTGTAAAAAATATTGCATTCCTGATCACGACACGTGTAAACAACACGCCAATATGGAAGTCTCGTCAAAACCGGTACCTACGGTACAAAAAGACAGAGACGTGCCTAAAGACGAAACTGAAACTCCGACAACTCAACCGGTTGTTATTGTTAAGAAGAGGAGAAAAACACCAAAACCCGTTAAAGTGAAACCTCCGTTACACAATCACGAACCTGGCGAAACACCAACGGAACCTTGTGAACTGTGTATTTCACACGGCGATATTCTTGATCCCGAAATGCCTGACCACGAGTATAAGTGTTTGGACGTTGACGGTTTGAGTTTGGAGGAACGTTTACGTATCGTGGTCGAAAATGAAGAGAACGGTAACCCCGAAGACCCCGGCGATCCCGAAGACCCCGAAGAGCCCGAAGAGCCCGAAGAGCCCGAAGAGCCCGGTATCGGTAACGATAATTGGGCGGATATGGTTGACGAAGATAATAATGTATAGTATTAATAGTAATATATGGATAAAAGTCTTAGAACTGTACTAAATATAGTCGATGAGCACAAGTATAAGATACCCGAGGGTGCATACATTGATATATGTAACAATTTAAGGGATATTCGTAATATACATATCGAACAAACCATGAAATTGCGTTTAATTCGTGTAGGTAAATTTATAAAATTTTTAATTTATACAGGTGCTTTTAATGTATTAAAAAATAAACTAATTAAAAAATAACGTATTTTAATATATAATAACGTATAACGATGTCGACTAATCCAATACGTAAAACAATGTCACTTTTGGATGATCATAAAGAATCTTTACCCGAAGGTGTATATTTAGAGATGTGTGATAATTTGAAAAAACTTTTTTTAACAGGTGAAGATCTCGCACGCGATAGTTATTTACTCGATTTAACTAACGAATATTATAGATTACTTGAGGATAATGAGGCGTTAAGACACGAAATAATTGAACAAAAACGTGAACTTTTACGCGCGAACGTAACTCGTTTCGAACGTGTCTCTAGACCTGCTGTTATTCAACCACGTGGTATGATAGAATCGATGTTATTTGATCCTATGACACCCCCTTTGAGTGGTATATTTAGTCCTACTTCTACAAATACACGACCAGATTCTATGGACCATGATTCTCGGGAAGAAACACAATCTATTTCGTCTGCATTCGGGCGTGTTAACCCTACGCGTATTGGTAGACGGTAAATGAACTCTTTTTATACGTAAAACTAAACTTCGTGTATAAAAATAGATATTGTATAATTTATTTATTATTTATTAAAAATTTTTTTAATTCTATTTTGTATTTTATTTTTTTCTTCAACTCGTGTCCTAATATCTTGTACAAATGGGTTTAAATTAATGATCGCTTGCATTTTATTTCGTTCGAGTACACCTGCTACACACAATTCCTGCCATTGATGTAACGATATTTTAGATTCTTTCAATTCCTTCATGGTTTTTTCACTTTTTGTTAATATTCTTTCGTCTAGTTTTTCATCGGCAGCTCTCATGAGATAGAATGTCATTGCTGTTATATCATTTTCGGTAAATATATCTTTACTATCATCACTTTTTATACTATCCGAATCAGAATTACCCAAATATGTTTTGGAGAAACAATCCTTAACAAGTTTTCTGAGTTCTTCAAAGTCTAAATCACCTTCACCACTTTCATCTGCTTCCTTGAATACCCTTGATGCAACACAAGCTTGTGCAGCATATTGCGCAGCTTCCTTAGCAACGTCAAACTCTTCTTGTATAATACTTTTGTATATTGGTGACTTTTCTTTCATTAAGAACTTCGCGACAAAACCAACAGCTGAAGAAGCGACACCCAAAAGAACCAAACCTGAAGTCAACTGGAGTAGAACAAATACGTAATTGACTTCGCCTACTAAACCACTTTGTTGGATATCAATTAAAATACCGTACCTATAAAAGTCTGTATATATACCATTTGGTTGCCCCGTTGTTAAATTAACAGGATTGTTTATATCAAACATTGTGACATTTGGCAATTGTTTATAGTATATTTCATTACCTTTCGAAAACCATCCCAATTTTGGTTCAACATTAACTATGGCATATATATCTTTTCTACCTATATTTGTTTTATCCGTGTGTAGGTGATAATTATGATATTTAATCTTAATATTCAATCTTACACCACTTGTTCTTACGTATGGGTAATTATCAATATCCTGTCCGGCCCCGTTAAACCCTGATACCTGTGTCACCGCACCTTCAGATACCTGTTCGTTTAATGGTTTATCGAGATCAATACCCGCTATATCTAACCATTCTGAAATTTTTAAACGTATGGAACTACCTTCTTCGAATGTATATAAATTTTCATCTGAACCTGGTTTTCGGATATATGTTACAGGTTTGGGACCCGACTCGACAGAAGAGTCATAATAGTGGTTGAATGCAAAAATACTATCCTCTATACCCGTGGCCAGGAAGTTTGCTGACATAGAGTGTATACACTGATCCATTTCCATGACACATTCTTCTATACCATTGGGTTCTTTTAAACATCCCGTATCTGGTACTGTGTATCTCTGCTTGAGTGTTTGTGCAATATGTGTAGTAAAAAACATTACGTCACCGGATGGTAATTTTGAAATCAATTCTGCACCCGCATAATATACACAAATTGGTACTTTGTAATACCAATCCGCAGAATAGTTAAACGCATACGAACTAAGGTTATTACAAAAAGATTGTTCTCCATTGTATATACTTACCTGTTTATCAGTGTATTCCGTGCCACCTAAACCCCATGAGCTTACGACACCCGTTGGTACTTCACTTTCGATATATGTTTTTTGGTCAAATAATGAATATATGACCCATGATATTACACATAATTGAAGAAACATATTCATTAGGGCAAGTTTCCAATCTCGTAAAACTGTTACTTTTTCTGTCCTGTATGTCATTGACATGATATTTCTCCTGACCCATTTGGTTATTGGGTTCAATCTTGATTCTATTTTCGGCATTTGATATATACATAGATTAAATTTACGTTTGAATTATGGTATACAAAACTATGTCTATTTCAAACGTAAAATAAAATATAAACAAAGGTTTGAAATAGGTCATACTTTGTAATAACCACAATATTAACCCTTTTTATACCCTAAATAATACACAATCTAGACTTATAAAACACAAAAAAACAAAAACATCAGGCGAAATATTTTCTTAGCTATATATTGAGAGTAAAAAAT
>Ga0115554_1000500_pt1 | contig 26776 bp, 24 predicted proteins | sample COGITO_mtgs_1104_3_FD_87283 | JGI IMG/M metagenome (GOLD analysis project Ga0115554, IMG submission 87283) | Pelagic marine microbial communities from North Sea - COGITO_mtgs_110404 | ecosystem: Environmental > Aquatic > Marine > Epipelagic | place: Germany:Helgoland, sampling site Kabeltonne... | reverse complement strand
TTTTTATTAATATTATATTTATTTAACACCATTCCAAAGTTTCTAAACCAAAGTATTATCTTTATTATCTTTAGAAACTTTATCTATTTCATTTACTGTAAATATCATAGCTATATTTAATTTCACCTTTTGTTAATATTCTATTAAAAAACGTTACATTTTTTATTCCACCTTCTAACCCGTCTGCTTCTCCAATAGTAATCTTTTCATAACTCATAAGAGGGACAATATTAGATTTAGAAGAAACTAAATTCCCGTTAAGAAAAACATCCATATATCCGCCGTCATAATTGACAACAATGTTATTCCACCGTTGGTAAGGAATATTTTTACTCAAATATATTTCTGTTAATTCTTTATTTTTTATTTCTGTTTCAATTCGTAAACTATTTGTAGCAATATTAAATGATATTTTTGGCTTATTACCATAATTCAATATATTAGTGTATTTGTTATTTTTTTTACTCATGTTTGGTGGTTGAGGATTTAAATTAAACCAAGCAGAGATTGAATAATGGTAATTATGTATGTTATTATCACTAAATTTTGTATGTAGTGTATCATCGCCTTCTGGAAATTGTTGTTCGTTATTAAGATAAATTGGGCGTTCTAATAATTTAATTCCATCATGAGACATAATCAATTTGAATAAATGGGGTATTGCGAAATATGAAGTAATTAATATAAATTCAACAATAAAAATATTCCAGAATGGTTTAAACTTATCTTCTTTAATTAATTTTTTTTCGTTAGTAACTGTTGGTTTTATATAATTAACGTAAATATTTGTAATTTTTTCTAAAATTTCATTAATTTTTTTCAAAATTTTATTATCTTTATTATCTTTATCTTTATTTTTAAAATATCCCTTTATTAAAAATAACGCACCAAATATAATGCCAATTAAAATCATTGATGAAATTAAAAATGAAATAAATGCACCCGCACTGGGTATATTCTTAATAATATAAATAATCGCTATTACAAAAGCAAGTATTGTTAAAATAGTAACAACGAATGTAGAAAAATTTTTAAATAATTTCCCTAAATTTGGAGCTGCTCTTTCTTGATATTGGTCGTTAAATAAAAAACTGGTTAGGTCAGAATATTTAAAGTAATATTTTTTTAAATATAAAAAATAAATTATGCTGATAAAGAATATAAATAACAGAAATAAATAACAAGCAACCGGATAATTAGTGCTAATATCCATAGGATTCCATCTAAATAATATTAAAATAATCGAGTAAAATACAACAAGTTCCCATAAGATAAACCTGTTTTCTTGTGTAAAAAGTTTTTTTATAAAATTAATAATTTTATTTATAAAAGTAATATTTGTTTCCATATATTAATTAAACAGAAAACAATTTATAAATTTTCAAATGCAGTTTTTTTTCCATGACAATCTCTACATAATGCTACTAAATTATCCACATGGTTAGAACCTCCACTATCCAATCTGATTTTATGGTCAACTTCGAACCACGCAGGTAATTGTTTTTTACACCCACCACACGTCCATCCTTGTTCAGCAGCAACATATTTTTTTTTAGTTTCGCTAACGGAACGTTTGGTAGTCTTTTTACCTGAATTTAGAATCCGTTTTTCTTGCGAACTCATATTAGAAGATTGCATTTGCACATTTTGTGGTGTAAACGATTCGCTAATACCATTATAATTTTTCGAGATATTTAATAATGGCGATAATAAATCCCCCGCTTCCTTATCTATTGGCATAAATTTAATAATACCATTTGCGTTTTGTAATAAACTTTGGGATTGTGATGGATATTTTTTTATAAATGCGTAAGCAGATATGCCAGCAAAGGCAATACCGCCCATTTGATAATATTTTTTCCATGATTTCAATATTTTAACATATTTTCCATCATAATAAGTATTGACTATAAAAAATATTGTTAACGCAAAAATTAAAAATTCAAATTTCATTATATAAAAATATATTATATTATTTATTATAAAAATAAATACTAATAACAATCAACAAAAACATAATTCCCATAAATATAAATTTTTCTCTCTGTTTTTTTTCTTCGATGTTTTTATTTTGTTTTGGTTTATAGTTATTATAATATTGTTCCATTGCTTCGTCGAGTGTGATCTCGTCTTTATTACATAAAATGTTTATTTTGTTATGAATAAAATGCATCCACTTTATAAATGATTTTCTCGAGTCAAGATAAGGTTTTACTGGATATTTGTCTAACAATTTACTAAATGAATTACCTATTTCACTTACCGGTATAAATAATGGTAGATTATGAATAAAAGTATAATATTTTTTTTTCGTTACATCGTTCGGTTTAATTGGATATGAAATCGCCAGCGTATGTAAAAAAAACCAATAATGTGGACCCCAGACATCTGGATCTAAAGCCATTATAATAAATGATATAAAAAATTAAGTATAAAAACATAAAATATTTAATAACAGTAATATGAATGGAAAACAAAATAATTTTTGTAATAATTGTGGTAAGTATGGACATGTATTTAATCAATGCAAACATCCAATTACCAGTATAGGATTTATAGTTTATAGAATAAATAATGATAACAAAGTGGAATATTTGCTAATTCGAAGAAAAGATACATTGGGTTTTATTGATTTTATGAGAGGCAAATATGATGTTAATAATAAATCTTATATTTTAAATATAATAAATGAGATGACCATTAGTGAAAAAGAAAAACTATTACAATACGATTTTGATACACTATGGAAGTATTTATGGGGAGAAAATATAGGAATACAGTATCGTTCGGAAGAAAGTGTTTCAAAAAATAAACTATCTTTATTAAGAAATGGAATTGAGATTAATAAAGAAAAATATACACTTAAAAGTTTAATAAACGAATCTACAAGTAACTGGGAAGAACCCGAATGGGGATTTCCGAAAGGAAGACGTAATTACAAAGAAAAGGACGTAGAGTGTGCTTTGCGCGAGTTCCAAGAAGAAACAGGTTATTGTGTTAATGATTTAAAAATAATAGAAAATATTTTACCTTTAGAAGAAATATTTACAGGTTCTAATTATAAATCTTACAAACATAGATATTATCTTGCAGAAATAGATAAAACAATACAGCCTAAAAATAAATTTCAGGAGACTGAAGTCAGTAGCCTTATCTGGACAACGTTTGATAATGCAACAAGTATGATTCGTGATTATAATTTAGAAAAAATTCAATTAATAAATAATGTAAATGAAATTTTTACTAAATATAGTTTATATATATAACTAAATGTCAAATACAACAATAGATTCATTTCCAGATTTCACAACTAAAAACTCTGCTTCTTCAAATATATCTGATTTGCAAGATTTATCTATGCCAAATTCTTCTTCCAGCGTATCATCTAATAAATCTGATTTGCAAGATTTATCTATGCCAAATTCTTCTTCCAGCATATCATCTAATAAATCTGGTAATACAATAACCTCTATGAACTCGGATTTTTTAATGAGCGAGAGTTCAAATTCGTCAAATGCCGCTCCGGACATAGAAGGGTTGTTAAGCGAAACATCCAGTAAAAATAGGTCACCTGTTATAGAGGGTTTAATGAGCGAATCGCCAAGCGAATCATCGGGTGAATCATCAATCAATACAATTTCTCCGATCATTGAAGGTTTAACTATGTCTGCAAGCAAGTCGGCAACCAAATCAGCAAGCAAGTCGCCAACCAAATCGGCAACCAAGTCGGCAAGCAAATCGGCAACCAAGTCGGCAAGCAAATCGGCAACCAAATCAGCAAGCAAGTCGGCAACCAAGTCGGCAAGCAAATCGGCAAGCAAATCAGCAAGCAAGTCGGCAACCAAGTCGGCAAGCAAATCGGCAACCAAATCAGCAAGCAAGTCGGCAACCAAGTCGGCAAGCAAGTCGGCAAGCAAATCGCGAACAAAGTCACCAAGCAAATCGCCAACCAAATCAGCAAGCAAATCGCCAACCAAATCAGCAAGCAAGTCGCAAAGCAAGTCACCAAGCAAATCGGCAAGCAAGTCACCAAGCAAATCGGCAAGCAAATCGGCAAGCAAATCGGCAAGCAAATCGGCAAGCAAATCAGCAAGCAATAGCGTTTCTACCATTGATAAAACTTGGTTTTTGACCGAAGAAATATTGAATGAAAATAAAGATAACTTAGAAAATTTGTCAATGAAAAAAATAAAAACTTTATTAAAAACAAAACTTGGAAGCGGTATAAATAAAGGTGATTGGACAATTATTAAAGAGAAAATTAGAAATAAAATTACAAATGAAAGTACAAATGAAAGTACAAATGAAATAGAAGAGTTTACAAGACCGTATAATAGAAAAATATGTCCTTTAGGTTTTCGCAAAGATAGAAAAACTGGGAAATGCAGAAAAAAAACTACTACTCTAAAACCAAGATGTAAGCGTAAAACCAGAAAACATATTCATACTAAAGAGTGTGAAGAATATCCATTCGACGAAGATGCGATTAAAGATAAATTATTAAATAAATTTGATGAACTACCAAATGAATTATCGTTTCCACCAAAAAAAAAGAAATGCCCCGCAGGATACCGCGTAGACCAAACAACTGGTAAGTGTATAAAAAACACATTAAAAATAAAACCCAGATGTAAACGAAAAACAAGAAGAAATAATAAAACAAACGATTGTGAAACTTACCCACCAAATGAAGTCGAAGTAAAAGAAAAACTATTAAAACAATTACAAGAAATGCCAGACGAAACACCGTTGCCAATAAATAGAAGTCGTTGTTTTCATGGTTATCGTAAAAACATCAAAACTGGTATGTGCAAAATATGTGAAAGAGATATGATAACTTTAAAACCGAATTGTAAAAAAACAAAAAAACAAGAAGATGATGATTCGTCGTCAGAAGAAGATGATGATTCGTCGTCAGAAGAAGAATCCGAAGATGAATCCGAAAAAGATGAACCCGAAAAAGAAGAACCTGAAGAAGAATATGACGATGAACAGGCCGATGAAGAGGCCGATGAACAGGCCGATGAAGAGGCAGACGAACAGGCCGATGAAGAGGCAGATGAACAGGTCGATGAACAGGCCGATGAAGAGGCAGATGAAGAGGCAGATGAACAGGCCGATGAACAGGCAGATGAAGAGGCCGATGAAGAGGCAGATGAAGAGGCCGATGAAGAGGAAGAATCTGAAGAGGAAGAATCAGGACAGGAAGAATCTGAAGAGGAAGAATCTGAAGAGGAAGAATCGGAAGAGGAAGAATCTGAAGAGGAAGAATCTGAAGAGGAAACTGATGATAACAAAATTAAACGCATTATGGAGTTAAAAGAGAGCAAAGATATTAATTCTGGTGGAAACAATCATGACTTTCTTTATCCAAATATAAACGACGATAATTTTAATATTAAAATCGCCCAACGTAAAGAATTCTATGATACTACATACAACGGCAATATATATAAAAATATAGAGGAAAGATCGGAACAATTATGTAATGCTACATTTGAATTATCGCCACACCAAGTATTTGTTAAAAACTTTTTATCGTCTCATACACCATACAATAGTTTATTGCTATATCATGGACTTGGTTCAGGAAAAACATGTTCTGCAATTACTGTAGCAGAAGAAACGAGGGAATATATGAAACAGGTTGGTAAAAGTAATAGAATAATGATAATAGCTTCGCCAAATGTTCAAGAAAATTTCAAGAAACAGTTATTTGATAAGACCAAATTAGAAAAGGAGAACGGACTTTGGAATATTACATCTTGTGTTGGAAATAAATTATTGAGAGAAATAAACCCTGTCAATATGAAAGATATATCAAAGAAAGACATAATAAGTAAAATCGAATTACTAATAAAAAAATCATATATTTTTATGGGATATATTGAATTTGCTGGATATATAACAAAATTATCCAATGTAAATAGCGAGGATAATAGTAAAAATACATCAAGATTAATTAAGAAAAAATTAAATAATAAGTTTCGCGATAGGTTAGTTATTATAGACGAGGTACACAATATTAATTCGGCAACCGAAAATACCAAGAAACGTGTTGCAACCGAATTATTAAAATTAGTTAAAAATGTCGATAACATGAAATTACTACTCTTGTCGGCAACCCCAATGTATAATAATTATAAAGAGATTACATGGTTGGTTAATTTAATGAACTTGAACGACAACCGAGCCACGATTAAAACAAATGAAGTATTCGACAACGACGGTTATTTTAAAGAGTCTGATAATGGTGAAGAGATTGGTTATGAATTATTAAAAAGAAAAACAATCGGTTATGTTTCATTTATTAGGGGAGAGAATCCTTACACATTTCCATATAGATTATGGCCAAGTAGTTTTGCTCCAGAAAAGACCTTTCAAAATAAAACTTATCCAAGAAATCAATTAAATGGGAACCCTATTTTAGAAGATTTAAATGTAATAGATGTTTATTTAACAAATATTGGTGATTATCAAAAACTCGGTTATAATTATATAATTAATAGATTGAAAGATGGCTATTTTAATAGTGGGAGAGACGACGTAATGCCAGATTTTAAAAACATGGATAGTTTCGGATATACTTTGTTGCAGAAACCATTAGAAGCACTAAATATTATTTATCCGGACGATAGAATTGACAGCGAAGACCCTAATTTTAATCCAATTGACATTGTTGGCAAAGAGGGGTTAAATAGAATAATGTCATACACGGAAACCGTATCACCACCATCTAAATATAACTATGAATATAAAACAGAAAAATATGGGAGAATATTCTCTCCGGATATCATTGGTAAATACAGTAGTAAAATAAAGAAGATTTGTGATAATATTTTAAACTCTACCGGTGTCGTATTAGTATATTCGCAATATTTAGATGGCGGTGTAGTTCCATTAGCGCTTGCTCTCGAAGAGTTAGGATTCGTAAGGGGTGGTGGCGGAAAATCATTGTTAAAAAAGAAACCGGCAGAAAATAAAGTATTTAATGTTGATGGTAATAATCATCAAGCAAAATATGTTATGATTACTGGTGACAAAAAATTATCACCTGATACTGGTAACGATATTAATATATTAACGAATATTGATAATAAATACGGTAAAAATATAAAAGTTGTATTAATATCACAGGCAGGCACAGAAGGTTTGGATTTTAAATTCGTCAGACAAGTTCATGTTATGGAACCGTGGTGGCATATGAATAGAATAGAGCAAATTATTGGCAGAGCAGTTAGAACATGCAGTCACAAAGATCTTCCGTTCATTGAGAGAAACGTAGAGATTTATCTTTACGGAACGTTATTGGACGATACTGATACTGAGGCCGCCGACCTTTATGTATATCGACACGCTCAATTAAAAGCCCTGCAAATAGGGCGTGTGACGAGACTGTTAAAAGAAGTATCTGCAGATTGTTTATTAAATATATCACAAGGCAATTTCACACAAGAAAATATGAATCAAATAGTAAAACAAAAAATATCAAGCGGTCCCATTTTAGATTATCCGCTTGGCGATAAACCATACACATCAACATGTGATTATATGGAAAAATGCCAGTATACTTGCAATCCTGATAAATCAGTTAGCGATGCCGATGTAGTTTTAAATACTTTAAATGAAAATCATATATCAGTTAATAATGATATCATAATTAGGAGGATTAAAGAGTTAATGAAAGAAAAATTTTTTTATAGAAAAGATGAACTAATAACTAATATAAATTTAATAAAAAAATATCCATTGATACAAATTAATTCGGCATTAATACAATTAATAGAGGATAAAAATGAGTTTATTTCGGATAAGTATGGTAGGTTAGGAAATCTAATAAATATTGGTGATTTATATTTATTTCAACCACTCGAATTAAATAACAAACAAGTATCTTTATATGATAGGTCGACACCTGTAGATAAAAAAAATACGTTGATTAATATATCTGGTACAAAATTAAACGATAGCGATCCAATAACAAATAAAGAGAAAGGAAATAATAAATTAAAAGATGTAAATAAATTATTCAACCGCGTAAAACAAGATAAAAAACTGGGACAATATGATAAATGGTATAATAATTACAATAGTGTTTTAATTAAAATACTTGAAAGCGAATATATCGAAGGTTTAGGTATAACGCAAGACATTATGGATGATATTTTAGTAGCACATATAATAGAAGAGAACGATTTAAAATCAAACATATTAAATAATAAAAATGACGAAGATTTAGAAATTTTCGAACAGAAAATAAAGAAATATTTTAATGTATTAAGCAGTAAAAGAGTGATCGAAGAGGAAAATATTAATAAAGTATTTGGTTTCAACGCTAAATTGGGAAACACATATGTATCTAAAGTAAAAAATATAAATAATACAGCAGAGAAAGGTTCGACGATTAAAAATAAAAATTCTAATGAATTAAATGTAATATTAAAACTTATGAAAATGCCCGATGAATTTATGAATAATTACAAATTAGAAGAAAAGCGTGTTCTCGTAGAATTATTATTGAGAATATTTAATACTATAAATTATAATGATAAAACTTGGTATTTAACTAAAAATGAATATAATACTTTATATGATTTTATGTGATTTGTGAAAAATTGATATTAATTTAAGAATAATATGATATTAATATAAAATGAATGCCAGTAAAATACAAAATAAATCAACATTAAAAAGGGATGTTAAAGAAATATTTTATAAAGGCGTAATAAATAAACAAATATCCCTCTCAATTATTAATATTGGCGATAATTTAAAAAATACTATCGAAGAGGTCATTTCTAAAGAAATAGAAGGCAAATGCATAACAGAAGGTTACATTAAACCCGGGTCAATAAAATTAATATCATATTCGAGCGGTTTAATTGATGGAGGAAATATTGTATTTAGTGTATTATTAGAATGCTTAATATGTTATCCAACAGAAGGCATGATAATTAATTGCATGATTAAAAATATTACAAAAGCGGGAATTAGGGCACAAACAAACGATGAACCGAGTCCAGTAATTATATTTTTAGCAAAAGAGCATCATAAAAATATAAAATCATTTACATCGTTAAAAGAAGAAGACAGCATACAAATTAAGGTAATCGGACAACGTTACGAATTAAATGACAAATATATATCAATAATCGGCGAATTGATAGAAAAGAAAAGAAGTAAACAATTTAGTAAAAAAAAATTAATAATTAAAAACTAATAAAAACTAATAAAACAATTAAATGATAATTAAAAATATATTAAATGTTTTTTAATTATTAATATAAATAACATGGATGTTGATAAATTGAAATTTATACGCGACAAGATTGAAAAGTTAGATAAAAACAATCATATAGATATTTTACGATTACTTGTAAAAAACGATGTTTTTATAAATGAAAATAAAAACGGCGTGTTTATAAATTTGACAGATTTATCAAATGATATAATTAGTGATATGGAAAAATATATAGATTATGTTAGCGAACAAAAAATAGACCTGGATTATATTGAAAAGCAAAAGGATGTGCTTGAAAATAAATATTTTAAAGATAATAAAGAATTAAATACATAATTATTAAAATAATATTTAATAATTATGAGTATTTGTAGTAATAATACGAATTGTGATTTAAATATTTTATTAAATAATATGAAAAAATATATGTTATTTGACGATAATATATCATTATTTAAACGCAGTGATAATGATATAAATAAGAATTTTTTTAATAAAAAAACTGGTAAACAAAATGAAAATAGTCAACATAAAGATGATAATAAAAATGAAGATCCAGAATTTTTTTATATTAATAAGAATGATCAGTTATTCTGGTGTTTTTATATAATAAAAAATGGTTACGATAATTATGAAATAAATAAAAATAATAGTTTCTACTTAGAAAAAAGTATAAAAATTAACTCAATAGAAAAATTGCGAGAGAAAAAAGATTTGCTCAAAATAAATAAGTTAAAATTAAATGAGATTGAAAATGAATTAGCAAACGAAAAATTAATTACCATCAAAGGTTTTATTGCTTTATTATTAATTAACGATTTGAATGTATTTTATGTAGGAGACAGCATATTTTACAAGTTTATTAGTAACAACGACAAACAAAATTTTATAGTTAAATATAATAAACAAATAAAAAAACTTGGAGTAAGTCTTAACAATAACAATGACACAAATAAATATATTAAAAATATTACAGATACCAAAATGGAATTGTTTGATATTACAAAACAAATAAAGGGCATTTCTTCATATAAATTGGGAGATTTGCAAGATATATGTAACAAATTAAAAATTAATATAAAAGATAACGATAATAAAAATTTGAAAAAAACATTACTATACGAAACAATATTAATAAAATTGAAAGAAGATAGTATAAATAATATAAGTTAAAATATATATATAATGTCAAAAAATGACAAATCGAAACAACTACATAATTTAGTCAATATATATTTAGAGAATTCTATTGGTCGCAATTATCGTGACGGCTCTCTTGAATTAGAAATTCGTTTTGGAACAAAGCGTGGATATAAAAAATTAACGCGCATAAATTATGAAAATGTAATTAAACGAATGTTATTTCTTAATTTTAAAAGAGAACGTCCGGAACATTTTCTAAGAATAATGAGCGAATATATTGATATAAATACTGGCAGCACAAGAATATCCAATGTAAGAACAAAGATTAACGGTATTCACAACGTCTCGGATTATTGTAGAAATAATAGTTTAAAAAATGGTAATGACGATTTTATTTGTGATTTTGAGCAAAAATCTTATATGAAGGACAATACCAATCAAAATATTTATCCTATCGATTTCGACGATTTCAATTTTAGAGCATCATTGCAAATAGAAAATAATATTAGTTCAAATTCAAAAATAGTAAAAGAAATGGTCTCTAATTGGAATGATAAAGTCAAACTATTTAGATATATTAATCGCTGTAGCTTAATAAGCGATGACTATCCTGTCAGAGTTGATGTAAGTATTGTTAAAAGTTCAAAGGATAAATCACAAAATATTTATAAGTTTTTAGATTCTAATATATTGGATTCAGAGCAAGAATATGAAATAGAAATAGAATTAGAGAAAAACAAGGTTGGACCGGGAACTAAATTTGATACCGCCGAGAAAGTTACAAAGGCAATCAGAGAGGTTATTAAAATAATATTATCTGGTATTCAATCGACTAATTATCCGGTTTCTATATCTGAACAGGATGGTGCTAAGATGGAATATATGAAAATATTATGGGGAAAAGAGTATCAGGGCAGAAATATATATCCTAATAATTTTGTTGGTCCATCATCTCTTACGTTGCAAATGGAAAATATAATTCCAATTAATAAGGATTTGGATATTGCGAATATTAACGACGATTACACTGTTACTGATAAGGCGGACGGCGATCGTAAATTATTGTTTATTTCGTCAAAAGGAAAAATATATTTAATCGATACCAATATGAATATACAATTTACCGGAGCAAAAACAAATAACAGCGATCTACTAAATTCAATAGTAGACGGTGAGCATATATTAAATGATAAAAAGGGCAATTTTATTAATTTATATGCTGCGTTTGATATTTATTACATCAATGGCGACGATGTAAGAGGTTTTGAATTCAGTTCGAATGATCCACAAGATCTGGAAACAAAATTCCGTTTATCAATGCTGACAAATTTTATTAAAAAATTAAATCCAGTATCTATTATTAATAATCAAAAATCTCCATTACGCATCGAGCGTAAAAAATTCTATCTGGCGAGCGAGTCTAATAGCATATTCAACGGTTGTAACATGATATTGGGAAACATTCAAAAGAATGTTTATGAATATGAAACAGATGGTTTGATATTTACGCCTTCTAAGCTACCTGTCGGTGTTAATAGTAGAGATAAACGCCCTGGAAAACCCATGAAAAAAACATGGGAACATTCGTTTAAATGGAAACCGCAAGAATTTAATACAATTGATTTCCTTGTAACAATTAAAAAGGATGAAACGGGCGAAGATTTAATACAAAACTTGTTTAAAACGGGCAAAGACATGGGAAATATTTCCCAATTAAAACAATATAAGACGGTGGTATTAAGAGTTGGGTTTGATGAGAAACAACACGGTTACATAAACCCATGTCAAAATGTTATTGATGATAGTTATGATGATATTGAAAATAAAGATAAGAATGATAATTACCGCCCTTTACAATTTTATCCAACTAATCCTGTTGATAACGAAGCTGGTATATGTAATATTTATTTAAAAGAAAGTAATACTGGAAACAAAATCATGATGACAGAAGAAAATGAAATTATTGAAAACAATACCATTGTTGAATTCAAATATGATAAAACAAAAGATAAAGGATGGGGTTGGGTCCCATTAAAAGTCAGATATGATAAAACTGCCGAATTTAGAGGGGGTGGCCGCAATTATGGTAATCCGTATCACGTTGCTAACACTAATTGGAAGACGATACATAATCCTATAACGGAAGAAATGATTACTACTGGAAATAATATACCAGACGATATTGAAGACAGTGATGTCTATTACAGAAACAGTAGAAAAATCATTGGTACAAACTCTTTAAAAGATTTTCATAATAAAGTTGTTAAAAGAATGCTTATAACAAATGTAAGTGAAAAAGGAAATACATTGATTGATTTGGCGGTTGGTAAAGGAGGCGATATTTCAAAGTGGATTTCTGCCGGATTAAAATTCGTATTAGGTATCGATATATCTCGTGATAATATTGAAAATCGCAAAGATGGTATATGTGCAAGATATATTAATAATAAAAAGCAAAATAAATATATCCCAAAAGGGTTGTTCGTTCATGGCAACGGTTCTGTTAATATAAGAAACACGGATGGTATATACACTGACAAAGATAAACAGATTGTGAAAGCAGTCTTTGGTGAAGGCGCTAAAGATGTTAAAGAATTGGGCAAGGGTGTTTATAATGCGTATGGTATTGGCGAGGAAGGATTTGATATATGTTCAATACAATTCGCACTACATTATATGTTCGAAGACCAACAAACCCTTCAAAATTTCCTTCGAAACGTGAGCGAAACAACAAAAGTGGGTGGATATTTTATTGGCACAAGTTACGATGGACATATTATGTATGATAAATTACTAACCAAAAAAAAAGGAGAGTCGGTTGTTATTGTTGAAAACGATATTAAATTGTGGGAGGTAACTAAAAAATATGATCGCGAACGTTTTAATGACGATAGTTCTTGTGTAGGTTATGCTATTGATGTATACCAAGATTCTATTAATAAAATGGCCAGAGAATATCTGGTTAATTATAAATATCTTACACGAGTATTAGAAAATTACGGATTTGTTTTAGCTCCATTAGAGGAAATAAAAAAAAAGAATTTACCTTCAAATACTGGACTGTTCAGCGATATATTTAAAAAATTAGAGGGTGATTTTAAGAAAAATAAGAAAAATAAGGAATATGGAGATGCTGCTAACATGACCGTTGGTGAAAAGAAAATATCGTTCTTAAATAGATATTTTATCTATAAAAAAATTAGGAATGTAAATGCTAAGGAGGTTGCTATGGGATTATTAAATCAAACATATGATGACGAATTAACACAGAATGAAGAAACAAATAAAATTAAAAGTGCTATGAACGATGATGTTAACGATGATGTTAACGATGATGTTAACGAAGACGATGTTAACGAAGACGATGTTAAAATAAAAATAGCGAATACAAATACGGTTATTGATAAATCTCAATTAGGAAAAACAGAAGAGTCTGAAATGGTAGAGTCCGAAACAACTGTTAAACCGAAAATTAAACGGAAGCGTAAAAAAATGGTGATTAAAGATTAAATATAAACAAGTCAAATATTAGTCAAATATTAGTCAAATATTAGTCAAATATTAGTCAAATATTAGTCAAATATTAGTTATAGATTAAACAATCTAAATATTTATTTTTTTATTACTTAATGAGCTATTTTCAATTACCAAGTTTACCATACAACAATAATATTATTTTATCATTAAATGAGTCGTCTCCAAATAATGATAATAACAGTGCGATAATTATAAATAAAACTTTAGTAATATATTTAAAAAAAATAAAATCAGATATTGAGAATTATTCAAATGAATGGGATAATTATAAAAAATATATCAATCCATATGAATATATTCATACGAATGTTCCAAATTCAAATATGTCTGTTAGTAAACACAAACCTTTATCCAGATCTTATTACAAGATGATCGAGATATGTTATCTATTAGATATTGTTAAAGATTTGCCAAAAACGTGCAACACATTTCATTTAGCCGAGGGTCCGGGTGGATTTATAGAAGCTCTCTGCTACATGCGGAAAAATAAAAGCGACTGTTATATCGGGATGACTCTAATAGATAATGATGTAAATGTACCATGTTGGAAAAAAAGTCAAAATTTTTTAAAAAATAATAAGAATGTTTTTATTGAAAACGGAAGAGATAACACGGGCGATATAATGAAAAAAACTAACTTATTATATTGTTTTGAAAAATATGGTAATAGTATGGATCTAATAACGGGGGACGGTGGTTTCGATTTTTCAATAGATTTTAATAAACAAGAGACTATTAGTTCTAAAATAATATTTAGTCAAATTGCGTTTACGGTTGCAATTCAGAAAAAAGGCGGTTCTTGTATTTTGAAGTTTTTTGACACGTTCACAAAAATATCCGTAGATATGATACACATACTATCGTTGCTTTATAAAGAAGTTTTTTTCGTTAAACCAAATACCAGCAGATACGCTAATTCGGAAAAATATATTATTTGTAAAAATTATAGATTAAATGACAGTAAAAATTTAGTTAATGCTTTTGCAGATATTATGGATAATTTTGATAATATAGAATTAACAAGCATTTTAAATCTGGATTACCCATCATTTTATTTAAATAAAATAGAAGAGTTTAATGCTATTTTCGGACAACAACAAATTGAAACTATTGCCCAAACATTAAATCTAATTAACAACAAAAAAAATATGGAAAATATGAAAAAAAATCATATACAAAAGTCTATTATTTGGTGTCAAAAACATAACATTCCTTTTAATAATTTTTAATGAATTCAAAAAAATAACATTAATACAAATAATTACTTTATTAAGTTTATTAAGTTTATTAAGTTTATTAATTTTATTAAGTTTATTAAGTTTATTAAGTTTATTAAGTTTATTAAGTTTATTAATTTTATTAAGTTTAATATATAATATATAACTTATGAATGGAAAAATACCCAAACGAATTATAATCGTTCCTTATCGTGATCGCGAAAAACATAAAGAACAATTTTTGGAGAGAATGAATGATTACTTAAAGGACGATGATGACTGGGAATTATATTTTTCACACCAATGCGACAAACGTCCTTTCAATCGCGGTGCAAGTAGAAATATTGGTTTTCTTGCAATGAAAGTAAAATATCCAAATCATTATAAAGATATTTCATTTATTTTTCAGGATGTTGATACGTTGCCTGTTATAAATGGGTATTTTCCGTATGATACCAAAGACGGTGTTGTTGCTCATTATTATGGGTTTGATTTCGCGTTAGGTGGTATTGTTGTTATTAAAGGCAAAGATTTTGAAAAAATTAAAGGGTATCCGAATTTTTGGGGGTGGGGGTTTGAAGATAATAATTTATATAAAAAATGCCTTACTAACGATTTACTTGTAGACAGAAGTATTTTTATAGAAAATAAAAATAAAGAACGAGATAAATATATTACTCGTTTAGATGGTGATGAAACGACGCGCATCCTTACAAAAGAAGAGGTATATCGTCAAGCCGAGAATAACATCGATGATATTACAGATCTAAAAAATGTTACATTTACAATAAATAATCAATTTATTAATATTACATCTTTCGAACCAAAAGTTCCTCATTATGAACGAACATATTATATTCGTGATGGTGCTATACACGGTCAACGGGTAAAGGGGCACAGAGGATATGCCGGACAAGACTGGGGAAAATGGATGAGTAACGTATCAAATAGAAATAAAAATAGAAAATAGAAATAAAAAATAGAAAATAGAAAATAAAAAAATCATGATAAAATTGAATTAAATATTAATATTATATTATTTACTATAATATTAATAATATGGGATCTATATTTTGTAAATGTTTTAGAGATAAAAAATGCAAGTATTGTGGTATTAGTGAATCATACTTTTCATCTATTGAACATCGCAACAGACCTTCTTGCAGAGAGAGTCCAAACAACCCGTTTCTTGAAAACGATAATTTAGGTTTTCAATATAGTTCCTCACAATCTTATCCCGGATTAAATAATCCACGTAGAAGAGGAAATGGCCATCATAAATTTGTATAAATTATTTATGTTTACCTTTTATGTTTCGCGTTTATGTGTATTTCTAATTGTTTCATGCTTGTAAATGTGTCTTTTCCACAAGTTTTACAAACGGCATTTTTCTGTGATTCTGCTTTTTGTTTTTTTTGATTATCTTTTTTTTTAATTAACTCGTTGATACGTTTACGCTCGGCAGTTTCTTTCATCTTATTTTTCTTATTTAAAATAATTTGTTTTATTAATAATATATACAAATTATTGCTACTGTAAAGTAAGTGTGTTTTATCGTCCCATTCTTCGAGATATTCTGACAACGTATTTGACACTTTAATCGGCGACGGAAAAGGTTCGTTTTGATTTACATAACCCCTTGCTCTCAACGAAAGCGATACGGCGTAATCAAAATTTGCTATCACCAAACCCTGTTCTCTACAATATGGACAATTAAATTTGTTTGTTTTCTCCATCATACTATCATAACAATCTTCGCACATACCATGTCCGCAACAAAATAGCTCCATATTTGGTAAAGTTTTATGCTGTTTTTGTGGAATACTCGTGCTAAAATTTGCTTCGTTATAACATATTCCGCACGTATTAATGCCTGCTGTAATAGAGGAGAATAGCTTCTGTGAGTTCATTATTTCGTTTTATTTACTTTTATATTTACTTTTATATTTATATTTATATTTATATTTGAAATACTAATCAATTTTATAGAAATTGTATATATTTCTTTCTATAAAATATTATGTGAAAATATTCAATAAAAAATTAGTTAAATTATTATTAATTTATAACTATTACTCATTTATAACTGATTCGGCATACTCAAATATCATTTTCAATTTTTGTGTATCATTTACTGATAATGATATTTGAGTAAGTGCATTTTTATAAAATTTATTTTTTTCCTCACAATTATCATTTTCTTTTTCAGAACCCTTCTCTTTTAGCGGGTCTTGATTTGGACCTGGCTCTTGCTTTGGGGCTGGCTCTTGCGTTGGAGATGGCTCTTGCGTTGGGGCTGGCTCTTGCTTTGGGACTGGCTCTTGCGTTGGGGCTGGCTCTTGCTTTGGGACTGGCTCTTGCTTTGGGACTGGCTCTTGCGTTGGAGATGGCTCTTGCTTTGGGGCTGGCTCTTGCTTTGGGACTGGCTCTTGCTTTGTTTCTTCGTATTTCTCTTCATCGGTAGTTTGTTGTGTCTTTTCTTTCAATCTTTCTTTTTCTTTCACGGCATTTTCTTGCTCCTTTTTCAAAAGTTGTTTATTAATATCCTCTTTTTGTTTCAACTCTTCTTTCATTGCGTTTATCTTTGCTTGTTTCACTTCCAACTCTCGTTTCACTTCTAATGCTTGTTTATCTTTTGCGCTAAATTCACTATAAAGTTTATCAAATGTAGAATTTTTAAGAAATTTTAAAAGACGCATAAACTCAGGTTTAAAACCATCATTACTTAATTGTGTCTTTGTGCTTTGAACTCCAATATTAAGATCAAGGTGATTATTTTGTGTTGATTTTGTCGTCCAACTTAACTCACTTTGAAGAAATACAATTTTAATTAAACTTTTATTATCAGCTCTTGCATTATTAGAACTGAAACCCTCTATTGGTTTTGTTCCAATTAATTGTCCTGATCTATATAACGCGCATTTAGACATATCGGATTTGATATTATCCCAATTACTATCAGAATTAAAATAATCTGTTATATAATCAGATATTTCACGTCCAATTTCATCTTTATCTTCATCTTTATTTTTTTTACTATACTGAGTTAATTTGGGATTATTTATATCAAAAACTCTCTTATTTTTCATCATAGCATTTGTAAAAGTATATCTGCCAACATATTCCCAACTTTTTGGTAATTCACTTTGTAAAAAGTTTGATGGTTCATTAGAACACCCTCTATTATCAGTTTTAATATAAAACATTTTTTCTTCATTCTGAATAATATATTTTTTTGATTTTTTTGATTTTATTTCAAAGCCACAAACAATAAAATAATATTTTTGTTTTTTTTCATCATAATAAAGTGAAATGTCAAAGCTTTCGTTTATATAATATCTGTCTTCATTTGATGAAAGTAAATCATACATATTTAGATGATATGGTTTTACATTACTATAACTATTATCAATTAATTTAAATGTAATATTAAACTTACCAAATTGAACATCAAATCTATCATTCCTTATCAATTTTTTTTTCTTTTCGGGATCAAAATTATCTCTTAGTAATTTTGAATTCGAATCATTATTTGGAAATTTAATTGTTGTACCAGTAACATTATTCATGTCTTTTCGTTCAAGAAGAAATAACTCTATTTCTTCTTGAGACATATCCTCAGGAACTGTCATACCGGTATATTTTCCTTCTTTAAATATTTTACTCCAATCAATTGTTAATTTAATAAATGTATTACCGTCGCTTGTAAGAACATTAACATTTCGTTTATCTGATAATTTAATAGATGCACCTTTAAAACCTTTTCCAGAAACACCCATACTTTCATCATTTTCATGATTAGATTTATATAAAGATAGCAAGCTTACAATATTGTTATAGTTCATCCCTTTACCATTATCTATAATTGATATAGTATCAGTGTCAATTACTGTAGTAATATTTTTTGCACCCGCATCTATACTATTAGCAAATAACTCTGAATATGAATTATAATCATTATAACCACATCTTGTCAAGTCATGAATTGCGCCCTTTTCGTCAATATCTCCAATAGCTTGGTATTTTGGTGGATTAATATTATTATGAGTTGATGACATGATTAGAGATAATAATATTATTTGATTGGAGTTCAATTTTATATATAATTAATATAAACCTGTTAACAAATAATTATTTCTTTCGACAAAGGCACTTCCGTGCTTAGTTCACTCAATATTTTTAATTTTGTTTTCAAATCCTTCTGAATTTTCATTTAATCCTTTTACTCTTTCTCGGTGTCCTTTTTTTAACATTTCTTACTTTTCCACTTTTTTTATTTTTCTTTTGTTTCTTAGTTTGTTTTTTTCGGGTATTTCTTTTTTTGTTATAACGTTTTTTTCCTCCTATCCTGGATTTACCGGTACTTTCAAGTTGAATACGTTCAATATCGCGTAATTGGTATGGATATCTTTTGCTACCATCAAAATTAAACGTTTCTTGTCCTCGCAATTTTCTATCTGTAGTAGATCCATACGGCACATTATTTATACCTTTATTATTTACTGCCAATTGTCTTTTCAATAATCGCTTTTTAAATATTGGCGCGTCTTGATATTGAACATCATAATCTGGATGATTTCTACACGATATCATATATAACATTATTTTAGGTCTATGGTTATAAATATCATCTACAAACTCTCTTATTTTGATCAACACTTCATCTAAATAAATACATTCGTTTTTTTTAACATTACTATACTGTCTACTCCAATCTTCATGAATCATTTCGATATCTGAGTCACCAACATAATCATTAAAAACATTCTGATCCTTATTTTCATAAATTGGAAAACGTATCCCCCAAGGAATTGAACCAGAATTTACATCAAATGTAATGCGGAAATTGTTTATTTCATCGCCCGAATAATATACTTTTCTATTATTATATAAATGTTGTAATGCATCTATATCTCTTGAATCTATTTCCACATTTTCGGCATTTTTTATATCTTTGATTGGTAAATCATTTTGTAAAAATGTTTTGTTTCCATATGAATTAATAACTGCAGGAAATAACTCATCAACGGCCCAACCACACATGCAGAATAGTCCACTGGGTATAGGATCAACTAACATCATATTTTCCGGAACCGTTGTAAAAAAATCATCCTCCGTTTTAAATGACTTAAACAATGCTTCTTTTGTAATTTCACCACTTGGCTTTGGATTGGATACTTTACAATCTTCATCATAATCCGCAAAACTCGCATGAGAATACAAAAAAACAGGTAAATATGTATCGAAATCTTCTTCCGCATCAGGATCTTCCTGAGCCGCACTCATATATATATATTTACATTAAAATTTACTTCGATTATTTTATATATAAAATTGATAATTAATTTAATAATTAATGTAATATAAATGTCATTACGTTCTATTGAAACTTATAATACAGATACGTGTGGAAGTTGGGGAATTGGTCAAGAAACAATGTCTGCAAATAACACTTTTTGTCAAGTTTTAGAACGTGCAATAGAATTAAAGGCAAAAATTATACTTCAAACTTCAAAAACAGATGGTGTTTGGTATATTAAAGGAACAAATAATAATAAAACATATAATGAAATTCAGCAGCATTTAATTGACAATATTAATAGTGGATACCGAAGAAAAAGTATTACATGGTTAATATCATATTCCTAACAAAAAATTATATCTTTCGACAATGGCACTTCCACACCAAGTTCTCTCAATATTTTTAATTTTATTTTTTCTGGTAATTCTGATGAGGCAGAGCCTGCTATTTGAACATATTTATCTTTTTGCGTATCGTTTGACATCCAATTGGGATATTGGCTTTGAAACTCATTTAACCATTTCTTTTGTATGCCTATTTCGGCATTTTTTATTAGTTTCTCTCCATTATCCTCTTCCCATCCTTGATTCTCATCCTTAACAAACCATGCCTTTGTATTAACATTGGTACAGTGAAAGGGACGCTCGGTCAGTGAAAGTGGTCGTAAGTTTTTCAAGACAACATTTGTTAAACAGTCCATTTTATTTTTAGTTAGATCGTCCATCGTAACGCACAACTGCTTTGCGAAATTTTGTATAGACATGGCGTCTGCACAATTCTCATTTAAAAACATTTGCACATTAATAATGTTGTTATGACTATTCGTTGTATTGCCATTACCTATTTTGGGTATTATATCTTGAATTACTTTTGTTTGTTCTTTTATAGAATTTTCATAATTATTCTTTATTGTTATCATCTCATCTTTTAAACTATTATTTTGTATTATTGTTTTTTGTAATAATTCAAATATATTACTGTTACTCAGATTTTCTTGCTCCTCTATTTGTGATATTTTCTTATTAAAATCACATTTTAATTTATGTCGGTAATAACTTGAGTCATGGACGTATTTTTTGCCACAGGCACATTCATAATGAACTTTTTTACTAGCAATTTTACTAGCATTCACATTCAAATGTTTTTTGCTGTGTAAATGTCTTTCATATTGTGATTTTCTATTACCGTGATAATTACATTTTTCACAATGAAATTTAAAAACATCTTTGTTGAACTTTTTTACTAGCATTTTGGTTCTATAATATGCTAGTAAAAAAAGTTCCTAAATTCTTTAAAAACAACGTTTTTTAGACCACTGCATAAGAACGCCTACATACTTTTTTAATGACTTTTTTAAAAATCCTACATTTCAATGCAAATCACGAATTTTATTTTTTTTCAAAAGGCAAATTACATATTTCCAAGTTTTTTTACTGATTTTTTCTGTTTTTCTTATTTTACTTTTAAAAAAAAAGTAAAATAAAAATTATTTGGATTATTTTTTATATAAATTGATTTAAAATAGTTATAATTATTAATATCAATAAAATAATAGCAATGATTAAAGATAATGAAAATTCAGAAATTCCAAAAAACGATATAGTAGAAGATAATAATAGTATTAGTAATAAAATGGCGGAAAACAATAATTTAAATAGCGTAATTACAAAAGACTTTAAAATGCTACGTAAAAATCGGCAAACTAATAACAATAATGATGTTTATAAATCAATTAAAAGTAATAATATTACTGAATTTTATAAAAAAATTAATAAGGACGAACTTAACCGTATTGTAAAATATTCGTTTGATGATAAGTTTCATAATTTTTGGAGTAAATGTAGTAGCGATGATCTTTATGCTAAATTGGCTGCAGCACATTTGTCGATTAATGCATCCAGACAAGGATCAAAAGATGAAAAAGAGCAAATAAATATTATTAACACATTTTGTTCTAATAATAAAATAAATATAAATATAACAGACCTTAATAACAATGCTTTAAGACCTGTTAAAAATGAAAATCGTATTATTACTGGTATAGAACGAAAAAAAGAAAAGATAAATAAAGATAAATGTCTGAAATCTTTTGACGGTTCGATAACTGGTATTTTAAATGGATACCTAACAGCTAAAGTATGTTTCGGTAAGGGTGGCCATCAAGATAATGTTTTTGAAGAAGAAGATACTATTGCAAATTGGTGGAAAAATAATAAAAATAACGAAGAAAAAATTTATATTGTTATCTTAATTGATACTGACCAAGAAACACAATTTAATAATTTAAAAAATAAATATAATGATGTAAATAATATATTAATATTTAATCATGTTCAATTTCAACAATATATAATTAACAACTATTAACAAGTAAGAATATGATTACACAACTTATAGGCCAAATCAAACGATATTCGTTTTCTAGCAATACTATTACTTTCTCTATAATTTGATAAAAATAATGAATTATATTTATTTCTATAATCTTTAATAAATTTATTAAAATCACCTACTAGTTTTTTTTGCTCTTTTTCAGTTAAACCTTTATTATTTTTTATAATATTTAACGTCGCATAACTTCGTGCAGAAAGTTTATCTGTTTTATCAATATATTTATCTCTCTCTTTAATGCTAACTATACTTAATCCTAATTGACTATTTATATTATCATCAATACATTTTAATAAAATATTAGTTATATTTTCATTATTTGTTAGCTTGGTTGCTCTTTCTACTTCAACATTTTCGTTAGTTGCTAAATTATATATTTCTCCGCCTGTAGTATAATTATTATCTTCGTTAAAAACCGTATTCAATGTTGTTTTTGATGGATATATATACAATTTTGTATTAATAATATTTACTTTTTTTGGTAGAAAATAAACCGTACAAACAGAATAATTCGTATCGTTGAAAACACTCTCCTCAAATATATTAACCATATGAATATTGTATTTTTCTAAAAATTTCTTTCTTAATTCAATATCTGATTTTCGTATTGAAGAAATAAAATTTAATGGAATTATAATAATACCACCACTACAATTACTATTTATAATATTAATTATAAAACATTTATATAAATCATTACAATTATATTTATCATATAGTGTTTTAACATTACTTTTATTTCTTGCAAGATATGGGGGGTTTGTCAAAATAAATTTATTATCATAATCCGGTGGATTATTTAATGTATCGCGTTTTTTTATATTTTTATATTGTGGATTTATATCATAAAGTTCTATATTATATTTTTTTTTATCTTCTATAAAATTCAATAGCTCGCGTGTTCCAGCAAATGGTTCAATAATATTATTGATATTTTCGGGTATTTTCATATTTTGTAAAATATATTCATAATTCGTTGTATAAAACTTTCCATGATCTTTTTTTTTACTCGAACATTCTACTATATGATTTATTAGAGATGGTTTATCTGTATTTTTATTAAATTTTGCAAAACCTTTATATATTTTTTTATCTTTTTGACAAATTTCTTTTAATTCTTTAAGTGAATATTTTTCTAATTCATTTTTATTCTGAAATTTGTTCATATATAATAAGTATATATATCATTCTTTATAAATCAATTTTTTGTAAAATTATTTGTAATTAACACCGGGAAGATTTATCTTTTTGTGTTGAGTTTATTTTTAAGATTGCTAATTATTCATTCTCTTATTCCAGAACTCTTGAAATTCAGAAAGATCTCCTATAAAAATTTTATCTTTAATAGATTCAAATCTTTTAATTTTATCCCGCTGATAATTTATTTGTGTTTTATATTTATATGAACAATCACCATCTAAAATATTAATAAACATAATAGATTCTTCGCTATTTTTTAATGACCAATTTAATTGCGCTTTAATAAATTCATATACTTCGCGCAATGTTCTTGTTTGAGCACCTCCTTGATCACAAACCATTTTAAAATTAAAATAAATTTTTTTACTATAAATATCACATTCTCCGTCCATATCTTCCGTCCATTCAAACCCATCTTCCATTGTATTAGGATTAGTCATGTGTTGAAAAATGTTTTTATCTTTATGAAAACGCATATTAGTGTTTAATATTATTGAAAATCCGATAATTTCTTCCATTTTAGTTTTTTGATATTTTTCACATTCATTTTTTTTACCATTCTTATACCAGATCTGTTCTTTACGCCATTCTTTTGTTTGTTCTTTTGATGGTGTGATGTAATCTTTCTTCGGTTCGAGACCGATTTGTTTTACCGCGGCCATCACATTGAAGCAGTAGATCTTCGCGAGCACCTCGATCGTCTTGAACTGCACGTTGGTCGCCATATCGGTCAGGTTCTTCTCCATCTCAATATTAAAGTCAATAATCACTTTATTCATATCCATTTGGTTTCTTTGTTTAATTTGCGTTTTAAACATTTGCTATTTTTATGTGATTCAATTCTATGAAATAAAAGTATTTCAATTTTACAATTAAATACTTATTGATATATATTCCTAACAACTGATTATTTCTTTCAACAATGGCACTTCCGTGCTTAACTCTCTCAATATTTTTAATTTTATTTTTTCTGGTAATTCTGATGAGGCAGAGCCTGCAATTTGAACATATTTATCTTTTTGTGTTTCGTTTGACATCCAATTGGGGTATTGGCTTTCAAATTCGTTTAACCATTTTTTTTGTATGCCTATTTCTGCATTTTTTATTAGTTTCTCTCCATTATCCTCTTCCCATCCTTGATTCTCATCCTTAACAAACCATGCCTTTGTATTCACATTGGTACAGTGAAAGGGACGCTCGGTCAGTGAAAGTGGTCGTAAGTTTTTCAATACCACATTTGTTAAACAGTCCATTTTATTTTTTGTTAGATCATCCATCGTAACGCACAACTGCTTTGCGAAATTTTGTATGGACATCGCGTCGGCACAATTCTCATTTAAAAACATTTGCACGTTAATGATATTATTATGACTATTCGTTGTATTACCTATTTTTGGTATTAAACATTGTAATGTTGCGGTGTGTTCGCTTTGCATGGTAATAATTTGATCTTGTAATTTCTTATTTTCGTTAATAATTGTTTTGAACATATCCGGAATATTTTCATTATTTTCATTTTTGTTGATTTCTATATTTTCCTCTATTTTTTCATTAAATTCCTTACAAATTTTTTTGTGTCTATAAAAACTCGAATGATGTTTATAATTCTTACCGCATTTACAAGTATGAACTTTTTTTGTAGCATCTATGTAGCATTTTTCGGTTTTATGCTTCTTCGTGTCAAGATGTCTAATCCATAGTGTTTTTTTCGCTGTGGAATAATCACATTTTTCACAATAAAATTTACACTCATTTTTTTGGTTCTTTTTTTGTAGCATTTAGTACCCTATATATGCTACATAAAAAAGTTCCTAAATTCTTTAAAAACACGTTTTTTTGACCACTGCATAAGAACGCCTACATACTTTTTTTAAGATTTTTAATAAATTCCTACATTTCAATGTAAATCACGAATTTTATTTTTTTTCAAAAGGCAAATTACATATTTCCAAGTTTTTTTACTGATTTTTTCTGTTTTTCTTATTTTACTTTTGAAAAAAAGTTATTAATAAAATTGATTTAATTTATTATTATAAATATACCATTTGATAAATGATTTGTAAGTCATGAAAAAGCAAAAGTTAGGCATGATACCAAAAAAGAAGATATTTTTCAAAACATAATTTTATATTGATATAAACATTCACATAATTTTTTTATATTATCATATTCAGATTTAATTTCTTGTAATATTTTTTTATTTATTTTATTCTTATATTTAAAATTTTCTTTCAATGTTTTTTTTAGTATATCTTCAAAATTCGAATTATAGGTTGAAGATAAGAATATATTTTGTTTAATTTCTTCCATATTTTCTTTTAGGAAGCTATTTAAACTGTGTCACAAAAATTAGTTAAATTAACCAAAAAAATAAAGTATTTATCACTAATTATATTTAAAGAAATCATACAATCTTTAAATATAACTATGCCACATACTTGTCCTCATTGTGATAGAATTTTTTCACAGAAAGGGCACTTGGAAAAACATTTGAATAAGAAGAAAACGTGTGAGAAATGTAACGTCAGTTTTACATCACAATATGCTTATATTAACGATGAATATATTCATGTTAAAGATTATGAGAAAAGTAATGGCGATAAAATAAAGTGTGCTCGTGGACACGAACTTGTATTGTGTAATGGTAAGAAGATTAGAAAATATTTTAGACACAAAAATAGCGAAGATCTTGGTGGAAATCCAATGACCGAATGGCACAGTAGGATGCAGAGCTATTTTCCGGTA
>Ga0115554_1000463_pt1 | contig 27821 bp, 18 predicted proteins | sample COGITO_mtgs_1104_3_FD_87283 | JGI IMG/M metagenome (GOLD analysis project Ga0115554, IMG submission 87283) | Pelagic marine microbial communities from North Sea - COGITO_mtgs_110404 | ecosystem: Environmental > Aquatic > Marine > Epipelagic | place: Germany:Helgoland, sampling site Kabeltonne... | reverse complement strand
TTGTGTTGATACAAAAGCTCGTTTTGGGGAAAAAAATCGCGGGCCTCTAATCAATCTTCGTACACTTTAACCTTTTCAAAAGCTTTCTTGTTCCGAACAATGTCGGCAAATTCTTGTTTCCGAACCTGCACTATACGGCCATTTTCGTCCTTTTCCCATTTTTCTGCTCTTGCACCCAAGTCTACCTCTACCACTCCTTCTCCTTCTCCTTCTTCATCGCCATCCTCCTCCTCCTCCTCCTCCTCCTCCTCCTCCTCCTCCTCATCTTCATAATCAGGATTTTGTCCTGTGTGATCAGGGCCATATCCACCATATTGTTCAACCAACTTCTTGGGCACCTCCTTGTTTTCGTAGAGGGTCCCTTCCAATCCAATCATGGTTCCTGGTTTACTCAGTATGTTGGGGTCAAAGTTCATACCTTCCATCCGACTTATGACGCTCGCTTCCCCGACAACATCAATCATTTTGAAAAATTTGGAGTAGAGTGGGTGATCAATTGCAGCGACCCATTCGATCACCTCCTCCTCCTCCTCCTCTTCTTCCTGTGCTTCATTCATCTCTTCATCTTTAGCCTTGGCTGCCAAAAGTTTTAGTTTCAAGCCGCTCACTCCGCTTGCAAATGCTTTCCCGGCATTAGTATCGCTGCTAACCATGTTCTCATCACCGATGTTCATCCTAATCTTGCCCCAACCGGTTGTCGCTCTTTTCTTCTCCCCAGCGTCCACGCCCTCAAGTACTCCCCCTGACGCTCCGGTCCCTCCGCTTGACGCCGCGACAGCCTCAGCTGCACCCCTCTTTCCCTTCAACTTGTCAACAACCAAATGGCTGTAGAACACATCAACTACCCTTTGCATGGCTGCCTTGCTGAATTTATCAGCTTTGATCCACTCCAAATGATTTGGAATGACAGGCTCACAACTCTCTCCAAGTATTAGCTTATGTCTCCTCAGCAAATAGTCAAACACAAATGGCTGCTTACACTTCTCGCAATCGAACAACGGTGGCTGCTCTCGTCTAAAATTCTCTCTACTGACCCTCCTCGCCTCAAAGGTGATTCTTTCCTCACAGCATTCGTACGCAGGCAGCCGCCAGTCAGTCTTGACGAAATCTTTATATAATTGTTTTAGGTCATTGAACTTCTCTTCTACGACCTGCTCTAATTCACCTCCAACACTTGTCGTTCTTTTCTTCATCAGTCTCATTTTTCTGCATCGAGGACGAATCGAGCGAAAAGAGTCAAAGGCAAAGTGGGGCGGTGAGCTCAGGATTAGTAACGACGTCGAAGTATGCGTCCCACAAAACACGAGGTAAAGAATCTCTTGTGCGAGTCCACATCCCCGTAACGCCTACCATACGCGCCGCCATTCGCAGAATTTTGTACTTATCCTCAACTGAATCCAGAATGGCAAGAAGCGCTTTCCTGGCTTTAGCTAGCTCGCTCACCTCTTTTCCTTCTTCCACTCAGCCCTTCTGTGATTACGCACTACTCTCCAATAGATACTGAAGGCGTCTTCTCCCTCGTCCGTAGTAATGTATTCCCTTAGCGCCCCGACCGCCCTTCTACTGATCTTTTTCATCATGGCTCTCTCTCTACTCAGACGGTCGATCTCAATTGCCTCCCTCGCATTCCGCACCTCACCGCCTAGTCTCCTTATTATCTCATCTTTCACTCGTTTCGCACTCTTAACATAGAGAAGATACCAAGCCCTTACGCTCCTGCACCGATACCATGTTTGAATCCTCAAGGAGCACATCCACCGCTTACAGCCATAGACAATGTACTCCCAGCGGTCTCGGTTTTTGCTGACGTTGCCGGCCATGTAGTTCTTAATTGCGTTCAACGCTCTCCGCATGCACCAAAGCATATTCCGCTTGATTAGAGTCAGACCCCACCACAAGTTGTAGTGTCTCCTCCTCACTAATCTCTCCTGATAGTACACTACTCTTTTCAATGCCATCTGCCTCATGACCACTCTCCTCCACCCCACTATCTTTGTGCTCATTTTACTCGCAAAATAGCAGACCAAAATCCTCTCTCGGATACGCTTAAAACTCTTGGTATAGACAGACCAGCAACTGAAAAACAATTTTAGCTGCCGTTTTTGCAAGCGAATGTAGGCTCGCTCTGCCAACCGTGCCTGAAAGAGATTGCTCGCATATTCACTTTTGTGCTCATTTACGGCATGCATGCTATTGAAATCAACCCACGCTTTGCACATTTGCTTCGATGTCCAGCTGCGGTAGGCGTGCTGAATTATTATGGCTGCGGAATGATTGTGGAATAATCTGAGGTGATTAAGTGCAGCTTGCTGGACAACCACATCTGTTTTGTCTGCCCAAGCAGGGAGCGAAGACAAACTCCTCACAGATGCATCATCATTCTCATCATTTCTATTGCCGAACTCGTCGTGTTGAAACCTCTTGGGCTTGCTGATCAGCAAGCCATAACTCCCCCGTATGGCAAGTTCAATAGACTTAGGGGCACGGTTTGCATCATTCACGTTGACAATTAAATTAGAAGTTTTCTGAAACCGTGTACTTTCCAAGTCTACGTATTTTTTATCGCCGTTGGTGTTTTTAGGAGAGAGAGGGGCACGCTTCTTCTTCATGGTTTTTGAATTTGTTGGAAATGAGGAGAGAAGAGCAGATGCACGGCTTCAACGATGAAAATTAATGCTCATCAGAAGCATACAACAACCCTCTTTGACAAGTCTATCTAAAATTATCTAACCAATTCTGATTGAAGCAAGCTACTGTGCTACGAAAAACGGGAGCAGCGAAGCAAAGCGAGGCCGTTTTTCTCAAATAAAATATATCCCTAATAATAATCCAGCCATTGTTGATTCATATCATAAAAATCCTAAATGTCGTCATTTGGCCCCATCCGGGCGCCTTGGAAAGACGCTCGTGGGCGCTCCATGACAGCGGCCATGATCCCAATGGTACAGTTCCGTGAACCAAAAAAGAACCGCCCCATCGCTCCGAATGTGGTGAAGGGAGCACTGCCTCCTCCCCCGAAGAAGATGATGAGCCCAGGGGAGCGGATGGGAGGGTCGAAACATCAACAGAGTCAACAGAGTCAACAAAAGCAGAATCGCAGGCAGTGCCATGTACAAAAGAAATCTTTCTCCATGTCTTTGTCTCAAGAGACAGAAACACAGCAGCAACAGCAGCATCAGCAACAGCATCAGCAACAGCATCAGCAACAGCATCAGCAACAGCATCAGCAACATCATCAGCAACAGCATCAGCAACACCATCAACAGGAAAAGCAACGACAAGATAGGCGACAGCAAATTGGTAGAGACGAAGACCCCCCACCAGCATATTTCCCACATCGACGTGCCCCACCACCCCCTCAAGCTCAACAGCAACAAAAACAAGACCAACAGCCCCCTCCCCCTTCCACAGCCAGCACAACAGAAAAAACAAATGATGACGATTTCCTCCAAACGATGTTGACGGATGCAAAAGTTCTTGACTCAATCCGGCGCCAAGCTCTTGATGCTCTGCGTAACAATTCAACTGACGCTGCGAGGATAATGCATGGACTTATTGAGGAGGTTATTGGGCGCTTTCGTGAGAGCAGTGCCAAGACCTGCGATGGTGTGAAAAATATTGCTGAGAGAGTCAATAGGGGGGAAGAAGAGGCTAATCGCCTTAAGGCTGCACTTCAGGAACAGCGAACTGTCGTGAAAGATTTGGAAATTCGGCTAAAGAATCAAACAGAGTATTCTGTAGCGCTGGAGGAGAAGATCGAGTTTCTACTGAAGGACAGTCAATCCAGAAGGAGGCAGGTTGAAGAGGAGAGAATAAAGCACGAGAATAGCCTGTTAGGAGGGTTAGTAGTTGCGACAGAATCACCCTCAACAGAGATTTTAGCAGCGCCTTCAACATCGTCCAAGACAGTTAAGGTGACTGAGAAGGCAAACTACAATCAAAACGTCACAGAAAGCGTCAATCATACGCCATTTTCCTATGACAGCAGCAAGGGAAAACAAAGTCAACAACCAAAACAATCCCACAGCCCGATTGACAAACACCTGGCGGCAAAACGACTCTTGAGACGATTTCACACTTACGTCGTCGACAATGGAGTCGACGTGAGAAAGCAAAGGCAGAAGATGGATGTTAATAAAGACGGTTTCCTGTCTTTTGATGAGCTCGTTCAGGCACTGAAAGTCTTTGAGTTTGAAATTTCCATCGCCGACGCCCTCGTCCTCTTCAAGTATATGGGCAGCGATTCGGAGATCATTTCTCTGCAAACTTTCTTCGATTTGGTCGAAAACCCGCCTGTGATAGAGAAACGAAAGGTTGACGTGAAAAAGGCCAAGTCAGCCATTTCTTACATTGACATTGATAGCATAAAGCCCTTGTCACCCTATTACGACGACCATGGAGTGCAGGAGATTGAAAAGACAAAGACAAAACCTCTCTTGCCTCAACGAAAACTTGGTGACATGGCAACAAATCCCGCTCGAAGGCGATCACTTGGCTTCAGGGAAGTAGGTTGGAACACTCACCACGAAAAAACAAAGGCCGAAACGTTTGGAAACGTATTTGAGGCGACCTCCAACTACGAAACCGGGGAGGTCAGAGAGAGGAACAATTCGACTTTCATGTATAGCAGAGAGCTTGTGGACCTTGCCGGGAAAGCATCTCGTTTGCCTCCCTGCAGTGACGACGTGGTAGCTATATTTAAAAAAATCAGCTCATATATCAAGGGGCACAAGATCATCCTTGACGAAGCGATTAGGCAGATGGACGTGGACAATGATGGAAGGCTTTCGCAGCAAGAGCTGAAGCTCGGAATCTCCCAGAAATTAGGCATCCATATGAGCGCTGCTGAGATAATATTTTTGTACCGCTATTTAGCAGGAGCTGGAGATGGTAGCTACGCAGATTTGGAGACTTTCAAACTCGCGATTTTGGCTCACAAACCTGCTCATGGGAAATTGCGGTGATTAAATCGGAGTAAGATGACGTAACAATTAAATTTGGGGGCCAGTTGTATGCGTGCGGAAATAATTACATGTGTGTATATATACCCTTCGAAATTTTCCGAAGTATTAGGATTTCACGTCAAATTCAATCATGCAAAATTTCATTGTTCATTGTCTCAAATTCAAAGGGGATATTTTTTTTCTTAAATGATTTTTTCTGTAATTAGGATTTCACGTCTAATTCATTCATGCAAAATTTCATGTCTCAAATTGCCCGATGAATCCAATTTTGGCCCTCATCGTCACTATCGCTTTTCAAATTTCGACTGCAGACACTACTCCCTCCTTACATGCACAGCAGAGCATCTGCGATGATCTAGCTTCAGCCTATAAGGTTCACGAGACAAACAATCTCGACCTGAACAACAGTGTGGACCTTGCATTTGCGGTGAAAGTGCTTACAGAATCTTTTAGGGCAGTAGACTCTGCCAACCTGATTTGCCCACCGTTCCAACATCGGGCCCGTTCTAATTATGGTCTCTTACTTTTCAAGCAGAGTGAGATCCACGATGCCATCAAAATTTTTGCGATCGCGACGAATGAAGCCATTGATTTATTCCCTTATCACCAGACATCGCACGACGTAATAATTCCGGCTCACAACCTTGCCGTTGAGGCAACTGTGCATTCTGTAGGTACTCTGGAGGAGATGGAAAAAGTCTGGGAAGTAATTTTCAAGTACGATCCTTACAATAGGAGCAGGCGGATTCACAAGATAGTGGAAGTCCGTTGGATTGTACGTTCTGATACTGAAGTAGAAGCCATCTACTCAAGAATGGAAGGCGCCATTCAGGAAGCTAGTAGTGATCCCTTCATGAAGTGTGTCCATAGCCCTCTCCCAGATGCCTGTGATCACAGCCCTCAGCAGGGGGGCGTATGGTCGCCCCTCTTCGCTCCATACTATCATCTTTTCGACAGTCATCGTTTGGCAGGATTATCGAAAAATATTGCCGCGCTGTACAAAGACAGCACTACTTCTTTAATGTATGCTGTCCCCACCCCCCCAAACAGCAAATCAAATAATAGCCGCAATGACAAAATTCACATTATTTTTGTCTCTGCCCATATGCATAACGACCACAGCTTGGGAATGCACATTCGAGGCGTTATCGAGAACATTTCTCGTGATTTATTTCGCGTGACAATCGCACACATAGCGAACGACAATCCTAACGAAGAAATTGTGGACCGCTCTAGCACTAATTTCATCCTCGGTCACGCCGGTGTCGACGAATTGATGTTCCTCAGCAAGTCCCAGGACCATCTCAATACAACTCGGGCTAGAATCGCTGCCGCAAGGCCAGATGTGATAGTATATCCTGAGATTGGGATGGACGCAACAACATATTTCTTGGCGTTTTCGAGGTTAGCAAAAGTTCAGATTTGTACATGGGGTTTTCCTGCAAGTCTATTTACCGGAGAGATTGATTATTTCGTGAGCGCAGACGGCCTGGAGGACGCAAATAGCGATTGTTTCAACAACATATGTCAAACCGACAAGTTTGAGGAACAATTGGTGAGATTCCAAGGTTCACCTCCTTGGTACTTTATGAAGGAAGATGCATTCCCCCCCCCTGACAACTACCACACCCCTAATGAGGTCGCGACACTCACCCTAGAGCTGAAAAGAAATAATCAAAATGTCTACTTTCTTCCCCAAGAACCCTGGAAGATTCACCACTCTATGGACGCAATTTTTTCGGCAATCCTCTCGAATGACCCAAATGCCCACATAATTATGATTGCGGATAAGCTGTGGAAAAAGTCTATCCGAGACAGATTTATGGACTCTCACCCTCGAATACACGTCTGTGGCAAGGTCCCGGATAGATTCGAGTTTAGGAGGGTGCTGCGTATTGTAGATGTAATTTTGGATACATTTCCGTGGGGGGGTTGGACAACAGCGCTGCAAGCAATCGCCGCGAAAACTCCGATCGTTACCTACCCTCGGGGTGACTCGAGGTCAAGATTCGTCGCAAATTTGTACAAGAATTATCTCACGCGCGTCCCCTTGGAGCTCATCGCAGAGAACGAAGAAGATTACGCCAAAAAGGCTGTCATGGTTGGTTGCGACCAAAGTTTACGTGAAAAGCTTGCTGTTTTATTTGAGGAAAGCTGGGAGAATATATTCGAGACAGAAGCAACAATCGAGGGCTGGGAAAATTTTTTAGTGAAGGCAGTAGGTTAATAGGTAATGCTCCAGGGCCCAAGCAACAAAACCTTTAGCAATGTATTATCATTTTGAAGAATTATTTACAACCTGACCTCCTTGGAAGCAATAAAAGGTGCAATTTCATCTTGCTTCTCCTCGGAGTCATCTTTCAGATTCCCACCCTCTCGACGCCCCCCGTCACTTCCGTTCTCTCTCGCAAGCTGCACCTTGAGGGCAGCAAGTTCATCACGCAGCCTCTTGATTTCAACATCTTTAGCATCATCGTCGCCAACTTTAGCCCGAGCCGGGTCGTCGGTTCCTGAGTAGATATTATTTCCATTACCTGCCACTCCGCCTGACACTTGCGCGGGCAGCTGCACGACATAATTGCTGCCGTTACTAAAACTAATATTGTCGTAAGCATTAGTGCCGCCATAGTTAATATTCGAAAAGCCATCCCCTGTTGTTGCCGTTGGTGCTGTTGGTGCTGTTGATACTGTTGATACCGCCATCGTCGCCTGCAGCAGCGGCTGCGGCTGCGGCTGCTGACTTTGCACCACAGTAGCTATGTTCATGGCTTGTTCTACTTGACCAGGTTGGATCGAAGTACGTCGGACGCTCTCAAGCTCAAGTGAGAGCCTCCTCACTTCACTTGCGTGCTCAACCCGCACTCTCTTCAATTTCGTGTGTCTGTTATGGACGATACTTCCACACCCTATGGCGACGCAAAGCAACAACGCGACGCTAACAGTGATGATTGCCGTGGCACGTTTGCCTGCTTCGTCGGGAGATAAGTCGTCAACCTGGCTCCTCTCGCCGCAAGCCTCGCAGATGCTCAAGTCTCCGAGGTAATTATTATTCATGTCGTCCTCGTCGCGCGCGTCGCAGTATCGCCAACCGGAACCGACAAAACTGACGCCCTCATAATAGACAACCTCACTCAGCCCCTTGAACATTCGCTCTTCCTTGCTCTGCATCTTGCATCGCTTCGGGTCGTTAATATAGCACCAATGCCTAGAGCCGCCTTCAAAAATGTGCTCTGCCTGGCAGATCAAATCCACGCTTTCACCCCACTTTGAGTCTCCTGCTCCATTTCCCTCCACGCACCCTTTTCTCCCCGTGTCTACTACCCCGCTGACACCGTCCAATGAACAACTGCAAGGGTCGACCTCTGTAGCACATTGTTCAACCCCCTTGAGCTCGTCATGGGGGATGCAGTCACGGTACTCGATTCCGTCCTTGACCATCGGAAATGCACACTGTTTGCCGCTTTCCGTGAGTCGAATGCCGTCTTTACAGTCGTCTAAAAAATCTAGCTTACAATCTCTCTCTCCGGTGACATCGCTCGCGCTGCAGACATGAATATTTTCGACGCTCGCCTCCTTGAACTCAACCTCTCCTTTAAATAAAACGTAGTTTTGATCAGGAATAACCTTGATACTTACACTACCTCCGTTCCAGCCGTCTCCCCAAACGTCGCGCATTACCATATTGTACCGTCCAGGGTCAATACAGCTGGTAAAATTATGCCATCCCTGCTTTTTCAAATGGTGTGGGGAGACGTGGATGCTCGGGCAGCTTCCCAAAAGCTCCCATGACATTTCCTCTCCGAAATCTTCCACATAAGTGCTGACTTCAATCTCCACGCAGTTTTCGTGATACTCCTGGTTTCGCTGGGAAAGAGTGCAGCAGTCGTTCGAATCGAAATCACAGGCCATTACGAAGCACTCTGGCTGACAAATATTGTCACCGATGAATCGATTCAGACAGCCCGGGGCGCAACTGGCTTCAGGGCGGATAAATATGGTCACCACGTCTGCGAATTCTCCGTCAATCAATACCTCGACAGAAGTTAAAAAAGGGTTTTTAATGTAAGGCAGTTCGACCTCATATTCTCCGGAGGTGATCTCAAAGATGTTTTCCAGCAGATGAATCTGGTAAGCCTCAGCGCATTCTGTCACCAGCCTTATTGTCATGGTCGTAGCAGCGCCGACGACCATTCCCGAAGTCTTCCAAAGAATCTTCATTTTTTCTCCTTCGACGAAAGCTTGCTCATGAGTAGGCGAGACTATTACGACTCCAGGCTTCTTTTTCACGAAGAACTCAGGTGAATCGCTGTTGACAATGTTGCCGTACTCAGACGAATGAATTCTCAAAAAATAATCACCAGTAGGTACATTGGATGGAATGATCACGCTCGCGGAAGATAACCCGGAGGCGGAGGCGAGGAAATTACCGAGATTTTTTGGCTGGAAGTTGAACGTCGCGTTCACGGAGTGGAGCATCACATCAACGAAGGTGATCGAGCCTCCAACAACAAAATTTGTAGTCACGTGGCTTCCCGCCAGCATTCGAGATTTTCTGGCCGGCGATATTACGTCCAGGGACGTTCCAAATATTTGGAACAGAATACCGGTTGCGTAAGCGACGCCGCCTTCAACTTCACTATCTTCGTCTGCCCATTTAGCCATAACTCGATATAGACCCGTTGGTATGTAGCTATTACTTGTCCAAACAGTCGTCTCTAAGTCCAACATGCTTTCGCTGGTCCATTCCAACCCGTTTGCTATCTCAAACACGGTGTTGAGATCCTCGTCGACAAGCGACAGATCAACCTTAAAATTTGCGTCTGACAAAGCCTGTACGGTTGTGTCGTTGCTCACGCTCCAGGTAATGTCAAACTGGCTCCCCGCGGTCATCGAGCCGGCATTTGGGGAAGGAAAAGACACGTATAAACCCACGTCGCTGCAGAGTTTCATATGGTTCGGTTGTCTCACGCACTTCCCTATATGGCAGTCTTCATCTAGAAAACATTTCTTTCGGAAGCGGCAAGTCGTGCCGCACGCGCCGGCACCACAGTCAGTGTCTGGTTCAGGCCCGTCTTGGATGCTGTTGTGGCACGAATAGGTTGGCACACCAGGGTCCTCACTCGCATGAATTTGAAAGACTTCTTTGGCCAAATTGGACTCAACAATCTGGGTGGTCACAGTTCCCACACCGGCAACCAAAACCTCGTAGCTCCCACCGCTCCAACCATCCGTCCCGATTGCATTAGGCTCAAATTTGTACGTCCCCGGTTCAAAACAAAACTGCTCCTCGTATACGGAATCATCGCTTCCAAAGCTGCCCAGGGGTTTCGACTCGGCATCGATCCACGATGAATCCGGTTCAAGGTATTTGATCTTATAAAAAATTTCGCTGGCGTGTAATTTCGTGTTGACGCGGATCGTTACTGCGCTGCAGACATTATCGTACTCGCAAGCGACCCCAGCAAAACCGAATTGACAGACGCACTGCGCCACGTTGTTGATGGTTTCGCACGAACCTCCGTTCTGACATTCACTCTCGCAGGTAGGAATACGGCAGTTATTGCCGTCCCATCCTGCTACGGAGCAAACGCAACCCCCCCAGAATGCCTCCACCCCTTTACAATTACAATTGACATCGTAATCTGGGTCCTCGCATACCGCCCCCGCCCCATCAATGATCTTGAAGTTCTTGACAAAGCCAGCGTCGCTGCCAGAAGATACGCCCTCGTCCTTCTCGAAGCAGAACATGACGCGACGGGTGACGCCAGGATCCATCAGCATGAAATGATCAACATGGTGCCAGACGGGATAAATATTTCCCGTCAACTGATCCGCCACAATTTCCCCTACATATAAGTTTAGATAATCGTAGTATCCCTCACTGTCCACGCTCCAGTCGAAGCCCAGAATTTTGCTAGAAGTAGAGACATCCACGTGAGTGATCATACACGACTTCTCGTCATCATCAATATCACCGGAAGTGTACACATTCGTTGAGCCGTCAACCTCATTCCAGTTTTCTCCCAGGGACGTCCACGTGCCCGAATAAGTCTCCATATCGAAGTCGAGTTTTTCAACTCCAACGCCAACTAAACTGTAAGTTTTCTGAAAGTCTTCCGGTCCATCCACGTCGCTACCGATGACTGTCGCTGTGGTTGATAAAACTAAGTCGACGGTAGATTCACCTGCGGAGGTGGGTGCAAAGAAGATCTGAACATCGCACGTCTCATGGAAAGCGAGGGCGCAAGAAGTCGTTGAGAGCGACCACACATCGACAGGGGCAGACGAGTGCACGAAGCCAAGCTCAACAAGAAGGGGCTCTGACGACCGTGTATTGTTTAACGTCAGCTGGAGAGACTCTAAGCTCTCTGCGTCAACGTCAGAGAATATATTCGCGCCGAACGTAAAATCAAAGGTGGCCGTGGAAGGATTGACCACGTCAAAGGGGTAGATGATTATGAACTTTTCGACCCAACTGCGATGGTAGTGGACTGAACTGTAAACGCCATAGAGATTGGGCCGCCCGCATCCGATTCCCCACGATACCACACCGACTTGATACCACTCATTGTTGTAGAGGTGCAGGAGGGGTCCTCCACTATCACCCTGGCAGCTATCGAAGCCACCAGAGCTGAATCCTGCGCAAACCGTGTCGCCCGTTACATCGCTGTACACAGCTTGGTAAGCCTGCTTACATTTGTTCAATGATACCATAGGAACATCCACTTTTCTCAGTGTGTTGGTGCCGCTGCCCTCGATCATTGCACCGTCCATGTCGCAGCTCCCATTGTCGTACAGACAATCCGCGTTATTGCACGCTTCGTGGCAAACACTATCAAGTATCTGATGCTGGGCGCAGCCGGGAGCACAAAAGGAAATCTCCCCGTTCCCGGAACTATACTCTGGGTCGATACAATTGTATTCCACATACCCGCATTCATGGCCACCTATTGGAGCGTCGACACACGACTCTTCGCAACAGTCACCCCCATCGAAATTGCACTCCGGAGTGTTATAAACACCCTGGTCGCAGTAGCCATCGCCGATCCAATCGAGATGGTTTACATTGCAGCCGCTGAGATCAACAGTGCCTGAACCAATTCCACTGCCGCCAGCGTTTGGGTCTACGCACTCATTCCAGCCATTACTCCCGCAAACTGCGTAGCAGTTGCCAACAGAAGCGCAGTCGCAGGATGCTTCGCAGCAATCACCACCGTCATAATTACACTGCGGAATGTTCATGTTGCTGTCACAGTAACCGTCTTGGATCCAGGAGAGCTGCATCTGAAATGGGCAGTCACCTAGACCAGGGAGAACATCATTATCATTATAATTATAATTATAGTACCACCAGTCGTCATACCAAAAGTCATCGTTTTGCAGGCTGCGACGATCAGCATCATCCTCAGTCTCATCATGATTCTGATCATTCTGAAGCCTCCGACCTTCCTGCAATAGTCCCCAACCCGCAACAGTAAGAGGGCTGCCATGGGAAAGGGACTCATGGACTTCATCTGTCACTAGCTTGACTTTTGTGACATGAGGGTGCGTCACGGCAGCCTTCAACTTAAAAACAGCTATATCGCCGTACAAGCTGTTATCGTTGTACTGAGGGTGCTTGATCATCTCAGACACTTCAATTATCTCACCCGGCTCAGTCACATTAGTTAATTTGTACCGACCTATCGCCGCAAAGTAAACCTGCCCGTCATCCACACAGTGGGCTGCGGTCAGTACAGTATCTTCACTGATCAAAGAACCGCCACAGAATTGATAGTACGTGTTTGAAGACCCATAAATCAGTGCAGTTATGAAGCGAAAAGAAGTCGAGCTCGCCTCAACACCTCCAACTATCAAACTTCTAGATGCAGCATCCGTGGCGCGGTCGTAAGCATCTTTGTGTTTTGCATTGGTTCTCTTGTCTTGGTTTTGGATTTCCTTCACCTCCATCTTGCTGTACATTGATTGAGCATGCGTGAAGAAATATTGTTCAGCCGCTTCATCGATAGAAGAAGCATATATGCGCTTCTGCGACGAGAAGTTCAAAGGGGAGCCAAATAGGGAAGGGGTATTGAAAAGGGAGGCTGATGATGAAGACTCAGGGAAGGAGGATGGTGGATGAAACTTACCAGAAGGAGGTTTGTGAGGGGAATCATTTTCGTGTGCAATCCCTTCGACGAGGACCAAAGCGAAGAAAGAAAAAGAAGAGATGATCAGCATGATTTATCTCTCTTTTTTCTTCAATTTAGTGAGACTAAGAAAAGAACTTATTATCAATTTGAGACAACCATTTTTAGAGGTCCTTTCTCCAGATCCTTCGGAAGTCCGTTACCCCACCAAAACAAAAAACCCCTCCAAAGTAGAAAAATCAAGATATAAGTTACAACTTGTCTTCCTTATTTGTGTAGCCGCACAATTAAAGAAGGAGAGGAAGAGAATAGTATTTAAATTTCCTACAGTAAAACTTGGTCAGAAAACCCCCTTTTTTTGTTCGAAGTTTAGGTTTTGTTTCAAAGATGGCTGCATTTGAACGCACGAGAGACAGCGTCGGCAACGAAATGCTCCACAAGAAGAGACACGGCCCGGCGATTGGTGACAGGAGGCACTTAGATCTGACTCAAGATGCACCACTTGCAATCTCAGGGTGGCTGTACAAGATGAAGCGAAACCAAAAGCTCTTTCTGCCCGACTGGAACTCCCGCTTCTTCACCATTCAGGAAAGTTACTTGGTATGGTACCACGGTCAAGGATCGGCAATTGCTAAGAGCGGCTGTATTCCGCTTTCGGAAATCACCAAGGTCAGCAAGATCAAGGATGCTGACGACCCGAAGAAGCCCTCGAGCAATTTCTTCGTCAAGAGCAAGAAGCGAAGCCTGTTTTTACGGGCAGACCAGGCATCCGATTGTGATAAGTGGGTCCGTGTTATTCAAATGCAGATCGATCTGCTAACTGGCGGGACTTCATCGGGTCCTGCTTCCACCAAAAACTACAGAAAAAGCAACGGGGGAGGGAATAAGTATGACAAGATGATGAGCAATATCGACGTGATGATGAAGGATCTCGAGGAAATTGAGGCAATCACCAACACTCCCACACCGAAAAAAAAGCAAAATGCTTGGGGCGGGAGGCTGGATATGGACGACAAAAGCTATTTAGAGCCACGGTGTAGGGCAGCTAGTGGGACCCCCCCAAGCCCCATGCCGAGGAGTATTAATGGAAATATACGAAGCGGGAATGCAAGCGGGACTGGGAAAGATAGAGTTAACACTTATGCTAATGGCAACAGCTATATCTCGAGAATTTTTGAGGGGAGAGGCGATGATAGCAGTGGGGAGGGGTTATCATCCAGCTATACTGATAAGAGTAGCTCAGGCGGAGAGAAGATGGGTTACATGTACGACGAGGGGGAGAGGGAGAGGCAGGCCAAGATCAGATATAACGACAGCAGCGATTTTGAAAGTGACAGATGCGGTGACGGCGATGCAAGGGAGGATTGGAAGAAGAGCCCACGGGATGGGGCCAGCAGTAAGCTGAGTATCAATGATGCTATGGACGCTCTCAGGGCCAAGAACATTAAACGATTCCAGGAGCAGCCACAACAACTACTGTTAAAAAAGCCGCAAGGTCAGCAACAGCATCAGCATCGACAGCAGCACGAGCACCAGGAAGATCTAAGTAAACAAAAACGGCAAACTTCACCAGATATGAAAAAGATGACTATGACGAGTCCCCCCAAATTGGTTACGAGCCCCATAAAATTAAAGAAGCCCCTCGAAATGTATGGTCACGACGACGACATGAACGACATGAACGACATGAACGACATGAACAGCAGAGGCGGTCAGCTGATGGACAAAGATGGTGACTACGGATTCGAAAGTATCACGAAGACTATTGTCGGTGGCAGGAACGGCAACATCCGGAACATGATAGACGACCATGATGTGGATCATCATCGCGATCATCGCATCGATGATCCTCTCGGTGAAGATGACAATAGCGAAGTTATGATTGATAAGGACGAAGGGGAGGGGAAAGAGGCGAACGAAGAAGGTGAAGGACGGGTATACGCGGCGCATGCAAGTGATGGAATTGACTGCACTGACGACACCTCGGACCAGATTATTTTAGAAGAGTTCGATGATGAAATTGAAAACCTCGCTCACGGTAATGTGCACGAGACGCTAGGTAGCAGGAATGTGAAGAAAAGAGGGAACAGAGTTAGTCTGGTAAGATCCAGCACCGAGTCAGGCGACTGGAGTGTGAGGTCATGAATGTAACATGTTGTCTAAAATAATGTGAAATTGACAGGCTTACCCAAACCCTAAAATCAAATCCTGGTACAACCAATACAAAATATCCAATTAAAGTTTACACACAATATTTACGTTGGCACAACAGTTTTCAAGCTCACACTAGTGTCTGCATCTCCACCTCCGGACACATTGGCTGGCAATCCAATCAAGCCAAGCAAGCACGGCAATAGGACAAGCCCAATCACAAGCCCCCCCATCGTCAAAACAAAGTACAGCAAAAAAAAGTACTTTTCAACGAAGATGAACTCTGTTGTTGCAAGCATCGCGATTCCCAAGAACGTACTAATGGCTCCATCGACTAGCGGTTTGAACATGTGGTCAACCGCGTGTTTTGTCCTGTCCACAGCAGTTCCAGTACTCTGCAAATATGCAAAGCACAGGTGCGCCGTAAATTCTACCGCCACTCCCACTGACACGATCAACGTGACAGCTGGGATACCATTCAGCCAAATATCCGCGAATCCCATCAAGCAGACCAGAGAAAAGGTGATGAGCATAATACAAACTGTCAAGATGAGACTTGTCCACATCGCCGTCAAGAACTTCATGACAACACCAACACCACTAGGCTGAATGAACAGGAACGTCAACGCCATAATGCCATAGACAACAAAGCCCATCAAGATAACCACCTGACTGACAGTGTCCCAAAGTGTGGTGTACTGTTCCCAGAAGATGATCGGAATTCCTGTGGGAAAAGCTGCAAAGCCAGTCTTCTCCTCGTACTTGCTAATTGTGTCGCGGCTCCACTTGATGAGCTCGACGTATTTCTCCGTACTCGTGAGTCGGTTAGCAAACATTTGCATCATGGTGATTGGCATGGGGTAAATCAACTTTCTGTAGCCTTGAGGGATCAGACTGCAATCGGTGTGGTAACCAGTAGGATTAGTGTCATCTTTAGGTCCCAATTCGCAAGTTCCTTCGGGAATGCTAAAAGTCAAGCCACTTTTAGAGAGGTCCTTCTCTTCCATGTCTTTGGAGCACTCGCACTGGAAGCCGGGTCCAAGCAGCTTCCAATAGTCATCGTTGTCGACCCACAGCTTCAAGCACTCCTCAAAGTGGTGGGGGTGGAAGGCGAGCTTGAAAAAAGCCGAATTGTAAGTATCCAGCCATTCCTGCCCTTTCCAGCAAGGCTCCATCCCAGTCTTGGCCCAACCATCTCCCTCAACATTGCACATCATATAGGCTACTGGCCAAGCGCTGCACCGGCTCAAAAACGCCTCCCCTCCTGAGTGGGAGTGACACGAACAGTAGTCCTTCCTCTTGGGCTGACCGAACTCGTCAAGCTTTGGATTGCCGTCTTCATCCACATCCGGATTGCTTCCAGGGCAGTGCGCATCCTCTATGTATTCGTCGCTGTCTGGGTCTATAATTGGACAGGTACCAAACCATTTATTGTTCAGAATTTCCTGGTCAGCGTCATCAGGACCGGAAATTTCTTCCCCCCTGGGCTGAAGAATAGAGGTGATAGTACTCAGACTGAAGTTGCCGCTCCTACCGCTCTCATCGTCGAAGGTGTCAAGTCTGGGATCAACAACGTAAAGGGCCCTCCCAGTTTCTGCATCGTACGTGACTTCCATTCCCAACGGCTGGAAGACGTACTCAACCAAAATGTCCATAGTGGCGCTCAACTCTCCCCTCCTGAACTGAGTATTACGCTCAGAGTCATCCAAGTGTTTCCATTTACCTGTATCTGGGTCGACCGAAATGTAATCGCAGTCTTTGCAGTCAGAGTTCGAACAACATGAACCACCCTTGGCCACTTGACTCGTCCCAACATATTCGATGGGTTCTCTCTTCAGATGCTTACCCCAAGTCTGACCCCAAGCTGATCCGCACTTGCCGTCATTTTCGGTATCCTTCGCTTCGCCGAAGTTACCATCCTCGCACCTCACGTTGTAAGCTGCTTCACTGCCGAACCCAGTTGCACACTGGGTCTTCAGATCGGGAATATTGGGTTGAATGGGATAGCCGGGCCTACCCCCCAATTGAACCCAGGGAAGGCCGTACCAGCAAGGCAGACCCCACTGGTACATCATATGCAACCAGTTCAACCCCAGCTCGCTGACCAGATCGTCGTAAGGTTGAATCCATGTCTGTGGAACCTCGCTCTGACTCAAGGTGGGGTACTCATACGGAAAATTTGCGTAGTAGTCTTTGACCTCCGCCGTGGTGAAAACACGTTCTGGAGGAACTGGGTGCGTCTCGTTCTTCCAGAGAGCGTAAACGCCACGAGTCATGCTGTCGAAGTCTAGCCACCCTTTCTTACACGTCTTGAAAGCCTCATCACGCGGGACTCCGCACCTATCAGGCAGATCACTCAGTTCGGGAACTTCATCGCTAAAACCGGGTAAGCCTTGCTTCGCATATTTCTCACGAATCCACGGCTGACCTTCATGGCTGTTGACATAGGTGTACTCCGTCTTGATGCATTTGACCCAGTTTTCGTAAGACAGTCTACACTCATTCTCGATGCTCCCGGGGAATGGGATGCTAATGCCAAGATCAACACCATCCACGGCCGCTTTCTCGTGGATTCCGTTATTCCCGTAGAAACCCTCGCAAGCGAGCGGGTTCTTGCTGCTTCCGCATAGGCAAATATCGTCTTTACAGTCATCTGCCTCCACAGACGTCTGCAATCGAAAGTAAAGCGGGTGCTGCTTTGGCCAGTCATCGAGCTTCCGAGTGGCAATGGCAAACGGCATAAATCCAAAGAAGCCGTCTTGGATAACCCAAAAGTCTGCTTCGTGACTGCCCTCCTGAAAGATGTGCTCGAAGGAGAGTCCCTGCTTCAGCTTCTTCCAACCCTGCTCAGTTCCAAATACTATGAAGGCGGCGACACCACCGATGATAAGCAAGCGGCCAATCCAGCTGACGATAAACTTCCCGTATAATCTGGACAAGGCACTCCCCTGTTCCTCCGCACCGCTCTCTTTGAGAGCTTCAAAGTCCTTCTTGCCAAAGCAAAAAAACAAAGGATCTGGTTGTCCTCGTCGGCGGCGCTTGGCGTCCACACTGCACACGGCGGTGAACACAAAGAGGACGTTCATAAAAATAAAGACAACACAGCAAGCAGCCATCTGGGTGAAAGCAATGCACACGGGCAGCGGGGTCAGCATCCCAAAACCAAACGCAATTGTGTTGGTGACAGAGGTGAGCAAGATGGAAGGACCGGTGACCGCCAAACAGTTCCCAGCTACCTCTTCAGCATCCGCCACATTCTTGTCGAAGGTGTGGAAGCTGCCAGCGACGATGAACATATCATCTACACCAAGTCCGAGCAAGAGGAAAGGGAGCACCTGAATTGACGTAGCGTTGAACTTAATGCCTAGCATGGATGCAACCCCAAGCCCACTACCGATTCCTAAAGCGACAGTAAGTACCCCGAAAAGACCGAGAATGAACCGGCTTTTGTGAAAAAAACTTCGGCACCTCATAAATGACATCTTGGCGTATGTGATCATGAGCAAGTAGCCAACCACGACCAAACCGAAACTACCCTCACTAGCTTTACTAATAGCCCAGCTGAAGGCTTCTTGCACAAAGCCGGCCGTGAAAATGACCGCCTTCTCCCCGTCGCTATTAATATACGAGGTTTCGCCGTAGACCTGATCCACGACGATTTTTTTCCACGCTGTGAGAGCATCTTTGACATCATCTGGGGAGAGAATCCACCCGTACATATCCTTCCATTGATTGACGAGAGTCATGGCAGTTGCCTGAAAGTAAATTGTCTGAAGTGCGTAGACATTGTCAGCAGTAGAGTTGCAGCTACCTCCGCAGCCCAAGTTAGCAACAATAGATACTCCTCGTCCAGCCTTGTCGTCAACTCCAGTGCAGGTCCCACTGAAAGGCAACCATCTGACGCCTTCACTGTGCATTGTTTTGATATTGAAGTCGGCGTGCTCTGGCTGCCAGAAGTCATCTCCTAATTTGATCCATTTAAATGCTGCCAACGCGAACAGAGTCATATCGTGGAAGCAATCGTTGAACTTTTGGTACTGATCGCCGACGCGGCAATCAGATTTGCGGATAACTCCGCTGCCGATGTTGTAACCAAGCGAGTCCCACCCGCCGTCGATATTTCTCTGAGTGGCATCGACAAACTTCTCATATCGTGCGCAGTTGTGAAGGGCGTCGCTGTCGATGATAAAGTCCTCCACGCTGGCGGAGCATTCCTCCAGAATCGCGTACCCTTGATGGAAGTACGGGTTCCAACAACTAGTATGATCGTTGTTGGCTGGGTTACAAGGGCCTGCTGGCTTGCGTTCAGTCGCAAAAAGAGCTTTGCACGTAAGGTCGAATGAGGCCTTGAGGGAGTCGGCATTAACAGAATCAACAGTTTCTATGTACTTGTGCGCCGAGGCTAAGCAGTTGTCTCCTTTCTCACCAGGAACGTCACCGCAGATTAAGCTCGTGGCGCCATCAAAAGTATAACCGAAATCATACACGCCATTTTTGATATCATCGCAGCACGAACGAAGACAAACTCCTACATCACGAGTCGTGTCTACGGTTCCATCCTGATTGTTGAAGGGGTAGCAAGTCTCCTCGACGTTATCAACGGAGGTGGGAGCAGGGCTAGGTGGGGGTGGGAGCAAAGCACAGCCCCCCACAAACTGCCCAATAAAGTCAGCGCCGAGCATGCCCGCGGCGAGTGTGACAGCAGCCATACTGGCATCATAACAGCCGGGGTTCCCATCCGAAAAGCAAGTCATTTCCACAGAATAATCAGCAGCACTTCCGCCACCAATAAGGACAGGAGCAGCACTGTTCAGATAGTCACAACAGTCCTTGGTCGTAGAGCCGATGGGAAATGCCCCCAAGAGACTACAGGACGAAACAGCTGGCCCGCTCGGAGTGCCGCTGTCCTCATCCTCATCCTCATCCTCATCCTCTGTTTCGACCTTTGAAGTGTTCTGGGCGTTGTACCACGTCATCAAATCCGGAATTGTCGTAACAGTGTCGTAGAATTTCCAAGAATAATAGTCATAAAGCTTGTCCAAGTTGGCGTACTGTTCGTGCTTTGCTTTGCCCGAATGCAAAGGATCCTCTAAAAACTGCTTGCATACGCCCTCGTTCACTGGACTCCAACCATCTTCGACGTTTTCAATCGCGGCAAGGCGATCAGGGTTCGCCATCAAGTCCACAACAGGGTAGATCTTGGCAAACATGCACCAGTTGTAGGGGGTCACTGTGAAGGGGATGTCAAAGAGGGTATCATTCACGAGGTTGTTGAATTCGCTATTAAGAGGTTCAACAGGATCACCGCAGTAATCATATTCGCCTTCGACGAAGCAATCAAGGACAGAGAGACGGTTGTAGGCCCCGGTGGAGCCGCCATCGAGGATATCCTTGGTGTTGACGGGATGAAGGACCCCATCGATATCCTTAACTTCCACTTCGATGTCCATCATTTTATCCTCCAGAAAGTCACCCATCGCAATAAGCTTGTTCGCGACTAGCATATCTTCGCCTGGGAGGAAGTTTTCCTGTGCATTGTTGTAAATTGTTGTGATTACATGGGTTAGTTAGGGTAAGGTGTGTGTGTTAGGATGGAAAAAAATAATTCACAGAGCATTATGAGTGCCATAAGACAGGGAAATTCAACAAGCTCGATGCTTACCTCAGTAGTATCGATAAGAATGAACTCCCGTCCTATTCCCGCGATCGCATGATCCTTCAAGTACTCAACTTCCTCGTAGACCCTGCCCCCTTCCTTAATCCAGAGGTTCTCAATCTTCACCTCCACAGAGCCAAAGGTAATAATACAGGAAGTCAGTATGAAAGCGAGGGTGTAGCCGAACAAGATGACACACCACGCATTGCGAGCGGTGCATTTACCAAGGGAGAAGAAAAACCCATAGTGTGATGATCCGGACATGGCGGTTGACCGTGAGGAAGATTTGTGTTTATAACAGATCCGTTCACTTTCTCTAATTCCACCCGAGAAGCAGACAAGCCCGTCAAATCCCAGAAATCGATTTTAATAACGAAAATTAAATCGAAAAGGGCAGGTATAGACAAGTACAGTTTTGTCACCTTTTCCAGCGCACACACCGAAACCGAAACCCGAAACCGCTGCGCGCTGCGATAAAAAAGATTGCACGATTATTTTGGTTTTGTTACTTGTTTTTTTTTTTCCATCGTTATCTGCGCATAGGTCCAAGAAAACACCTAGCTGAGCTTAACTTACGTTAAGGCTGCGCAGCAGCGCTTGCATCTCTGTTACTCTCTCCCACAACTCCCTGACGGCCCCTCCAAGGAAGTCCTTTGGCACTTGGTGATCTCGCAAATTCTTTAGATTTAGCTGGGATGTCATCCCTAAAAGACTTGACGCCCATACAAAATGCCGTCTCTTCCTCGTCGGTGCCTGGTAGCAAAGAAAATGGCCCTGGAATGGGCGGTGACAAAAGTGACAGCAATGCTGACAGCACTGGCAACGGTGAGCCTGGGGCGACCGATGATGCGAAACCAAAGACGCCAAGGGAGCTTGCAGATGACTACTTGACAATTTTGCTACATAGTATGGCATTCAACGTTTTTATGGGGGTGCTCACCATGTTTGCTCTGGTTGCTGACGACGCTAGACTAGCCTTCGCGGAGAGGGAGGACGATTGGTGGTTGCAAGGGATGAGTGCTGTAGGGATGGTGAGTTTTGCCTTTTGTAAGCGACGATTTCATGGCACCACCACGCCGTGTTGCGCATACAGTGCGTTGCACTGAAAACCGTCCATCAAGCAATCTACACAGTCACACTCTCACACTCACAAACCTCATAACACCACACACCTCTACTCAACGCACAAAATCACCCAACCAACCGCACGCTCCAAATAAAAAAAGTTTCTCTTTATGTTCGAATTGTCGCTCCAATTTTATCTTCGAAAAGAATACCGCTGGGGGTTCTACTTTGTGCTAGATGTTGTGTCAACAGCATCGATGCTTCCGGACACAGGTTGGTTGGATTCAATTTTGATTGGTGATTCGTCAGCCACAGGTAATTTGAAGGCCGCAAAGACCTCTCGAGCGGGAGCAAAAGCCAGCAGGATCGTGAAAATTGTTAGGCTCATCAGGATGGTGAGAATCTTCAAACTTATGAAAATCAAGGCTCAGAAAGATGAGGATGAAGAGGAGGCAGACGAGAAGGAACGAGGGCTGGATGCCGAGCCCTCAAAAGTGGGGAAGAAACTAACAGAACTGACAGTGAGGCGGGTGATACTCATCGTGCTCGGGATGATCATGGCTTTCCCTTTCCTGGACTCCCCTGCTGCCTTCTTGGGATCAAACGAGCTCAACACACTGCAGAGGGAAGGGGTTGAAAACCTCCACATGCTGGCTACCTCACTTAATCGCACAGGAGGCATTAGTGAAGGAATATACAAGGAGAGGGTACAGGCATTTGCATTGCAGGACCCCGACAATGAGGGTAGTTACCAGACCGGTAATATATTGCACTTAAGGCTTAGTGGATGGGATGTAGAGGTCACAAACGATTGGATTAGCTCGAGCGTGAACGGAGCAAACGGTCACGATTTGGTTCCATTAGACGACATTTTTGGGGAGGATAGTAACTTTAGGGTCGTGGACAGGCCCGTTTATTTCGCTGGTAACAGTAACAGTACCCATGGCACCATGGCTATTTTCTCCATCGCTGATAGTCAGAAAGCAGCCTCAGAGCTCAGTTTAGGGCTCACCGGGTTTGTTATTATAATTTTGGTCTTCGCAGTAATCGGATTTAGTCGCGATGCAGAGACACTCGTCATTGGGCCAATTGAGAGGATGATCAATTTGGTGAAGAAGCTCAGTGAGAACCCACTGGCGAGTCTTTACAGCGAAAAGCATGCCAACGATGCTAAGGGGACGGATGCTTTTGAAACGCAGATGCTGGAGTCGACGCTGGAGAAAATTTCGAGTTTATTGCAAGTGGGCTTTGGCGTCGCCGGAGCGCAGATCATAAGTAGCAACATGAGCAGTGGGGGAGATCTCGATGTCATGATACCAGGGAAGAAGATCACCAGTATCTTCGGCTTCGGGATTATCGAGGAGGTGAGAGGACAAAATTAGTTTTTAAATCGTCTGGGCACGCGTGCATTCCGCCACTAAGAAGCAAAAATATTTTTGTCGTCTTTGTCTAACTTGGTCAACCCATACTCCTCCTCTAAATGATGATATTCCAAAACATGCCAGTTCACCAATACCTGCAGTTGCTTGGAGGAAGAAATGTGCACCTACATCAACACCATTGCAAAAATCATACACGACAACAGCATTCGCTACCACGGCGCCCCGAATAAGAACATTGGGTCAGCTTTCTTGCTGGCGTGGAAGATTTGCGATGGGGTATTACCTGGGCTACGAGATCTGAGGGAGCCGGAGGGAGAGGAGCTGGATAGGAACACCAAGAGGGAGCTTAGGGATGGGATCGGCGCTTACAGCAAAGGAATGGGACAGATCACGCGACTTGTTGGTAGCCAAGAGATAGTGGATAGCGCGATGGTAAGCATCCTGCGGATGCAGATTGACTTGCATGATGCCAACAAGGAAAATGGGGTGCTGAGCGAGTTCAAGAGCAACAATAAGTTGAGGGGATACTTTGGAGATCAGTTCGATGTGAACATGGGCTTTGGAATTCACATCGGTTGGGCCATCGAGGGGGCCATCGGGAGTCAGTACAAAATCGACGCTAGTTACTTATCGCCCAATGTGAATATGGCGGCGAGGTTGGAGGCGGCGACGCATCAATTTGGATGCCCAATGTTGTTGTCCGGCCCATTTGTCAACGAGTTAAGTGACCGAGCCAAGAATATGTGCAGGAAGGTGGACGTCGTAACGGTCAAAGGTAGCCAGACGCCGCTTGAAATCTGGACCGTCGACATTAGCGACTACAAATTGGAGGATCCAAGCATTGTGAAGGACGTGCAACAGCCTGTCGACTTCGATGTTGTGACAGAAGTCCAGAAGACGCTGGACGCGGATTTTACCAAGTATTATACATTGGCAATGAATTCTTATATTGCGGGGGATTGGGGAAAGGCTAAGGTGGAGTTGGAGAGGGCCATGGGAATAATGCCTGAAGATGGACCGAGCAAGAGTTTGATGGGAGTGATGCGGGGAACAGACTTCGTCGCGCCAAAAGATTGGAAAGGTTTCAGAGCCCTGACGAGCAAGTGATGAGATCGACGCTACTAGTGCCTGCCAACAATTTCTGGTTGTACATATGTTAAATGCTGCATTGGCTTTAGCCTTAGTTAAACCAGAACTTTTTTTCCACGAACATCAGCCGGAGAAAGACGAATCAGACCCATCACCTTCAACATCTGAACCTTCTTCTTTTTTTATAGCGCTGGAAAACTCTTTGACATCCATATTCAAAAGTTCACCAATGTCAAGGGAGCTGCCAAGAGCAGAAGCACGGCGTTCATCTTCCTTCTGTTTTTTCGTCTCGTCAATCTTCATCTGTGCTTCCATTTTCTTCTTTGCCAAAATGGCCTCTCTTGCTAGAGCTACGACCATTTGTCGGGTTTCTAGTCGGTCTGAGCTGTTGTCCAGGATTTTTTCAAGCTCAGTACAATTTTTGTCCAGGGAGTTATTGAGCCCACCATACAGACCATCGATATTAAGAGAGTGACGTATCACCTCCATATTGTCGATTTTGGTCAACCTCATCCGCATTCGGCCATTGTCAATATCTCCAGTCTCGTCAGTCTCCACACTCCCCCCAAAGTCGCTCCCAAAATCAGTTTCATGGTTGAACTTTGTTGTTTTCGATCTCCCCCCATGAGCCTCCTCAAACATCGTCTTTGCCTCTGAACGCCATTTTTTTTCCAAGAATTTCTGCGAAAAAATTGGGTTTGCGCCGTCCATGCCTCCAAACATATCGAATGCAATAGGGTCGTACGACGAGAGGCCAGAGGAAGCTCGTCGACGTAGGGACGAGAGTCGCCTCTTGTCAGCTGCAGAGAGGGGGGCCTTCGGTTGACTGTTCTGTCGGTTGTCAGGAAGATTCGACGCGAAGGTTGCTTTGAGAGAATTTTCGTTGTTTTCATTCTCGTTGTTGGAATCGGACCCTGCACCAAAAATGTCATTATGGTTGTGGTTGTGGTTGTGGTTGTGGTTGTGGTTGTGGTTGTTGTGGTTGTTATCATTATCGCTATTGTTATTGCTTGTACCAAAGAGATCTGAAGATGCCTGGCCATCACCGAGGTGAAACGATTTACGCATGAACGACTCTCCATTCTTTTCCTCATCTAGGGCGGCTTCGCGCTCAATTGCTTCGATATCCATGGTCTGGTTCAGGGTTGACCCAAAGTCAGAAAAAGCTTTTTCTAGTGCTGCCCGTACATCCTCAGGGTCAGCACGTATTAAAGGCTTATCGAAAAGCGCGACATTAGCTTTACTAGAACCACCATAAGACGACATTTAATTCACCGTTACTCTCAATGTCAAGGTTGTTTTGGAGATAGTAAAATTTCAAGCATGTTCAAAAAAGTGAATAATGTTTATCCATGCCACTGTTGCCAGTAAAGTAAAATAAAGCTCCATGTATGTCTTTTCACTCGGTTAACTACACTAATTACTCCCTGCTAAGGGAAACGGTATGAACACACGAAGCGTTCCTTGCTTCTCCTCTTTTGCGAAGCCTTGTTCTTAGCCGTAACTACTGTCTCCACTGTCGGTTTAATATCATCTAGATTTGCTGTATTTTCAACTCGTAGCTGGAGAATTGAGTCATTCTCCAGGCAAGCTTCTACTAGACTTTTCGTTGCCTCAACGCCAAGTTCATTGTAACTGAGCCTCAGGGTCCTGAGGGTTTTGTTGTGACTCTTGAGAAGGTCGGCGAACGAAATAGCGCATTCTCCACCCAAGCGATTCCGAGATAAATCGAGGTTTAACAACGTCTTGTTTGTTTCGAGCAGCCTAGAAATTTCAGTCCCGCCAGCAGTAGAGATCCCGTTGAACGGAAGCTCAAGAGTTTGCAGTCGGTTTCGGGGGGAAGCGGATGAGTTGAGGAAGACCCTTGCGCACTTTATGCAGCCAGATTCACGTAGATTGTTCCACCCCATATTCAGTTCCAAGAGATTGGCGAGGTTAGGCCAAACAGCACCATCTCCATCAAACACAGTGGCTGTAAGGGAATTGCCACTGAGATTTAATGATGTCAGCTTTAGGCTCGAGTTTTTTGCCAATTTCGTGTTGAAAGTGTACTTCCGAACAAGTTTTTTGCTCTTCATATGATCTTTAGAAGCCGGAGCTTCTTCTTTCTCTCCATCCAGTTCCATAGCCTTACCTTCTCCCTCTTCATTTTGCTTCTTCTCGCTTTCCTTCTTAAAAATCCGAAGATCCGAAATTTTATTTTGAGACATAGCAAGTCCCAAGAGCTTGGAATCGACTGTTAAGCTGCTCAACAATGCACTCGCTCCCTCGCTTCCGATGTGGTTTTCGCTCACGTCTAGACTGATGAGACCTTGAGGCATGTTAGCGCCCAAATCTACAGCTTCTCTGGTGGCGAGGTTGCAGGCAGAAATGTCCAGGTGAGTTATGAGATGAAAATTGGCAAATGAAAGGGAGCAGGCGAGCAATTCACGGAGTTGCAAAGGGTCCAGCAAAGACCTGCAGAACAAGGCAGTTTTGTTGGAACGGAGGGAGTTGAGGATGAAGGATGAAGTTGTGGTGTTTGTCATCAGGTTGGCAGTGGAGCTACTTTGGAGAGTCTCCTCCTCCTCCAAATCTCTATCTATTTGACTCTCCGTTTTGGCCATCAGTACACTATTGGTTGCAATGAAATCATCATCGCGGAAAAATTCATCAGCACTGTCAGCGCCATCATCCATTTTGCAGACTACGCTTGGGATTTATTGATTTGTCAGTTGTTACAGTTGGATGCTGGGGGATGTGATGTTATTGGGCGTTGGAAGGCGTATGCGTTGGTCACTAATTCACGTACGGGACTCTGACAGCGTTCTCCCCTTTCAAACGCTATTCGCGGTTTACTACTTTACCACTTACTTTGAAAGAAGGAAAAAGAGAGCAGAACAGGGTGGAGGTGTACCGTAACCGAAGGCCAAAGTTTTTTTTCAATAGAATATTTACTCAAAGGGAGTCAGAGTAGACTTTACACGAGACCATAGAAGAAATAATTTCAAGAAAATAGAAAATAGATAATATTCTGATGAGCCCTCTGGATCTTGGTTTCGTTGATGTTTCGGATCCGGTGGACGGTGGAGAAACTTGAGACTGTTTCCACTTGATTTTATTAAGAAAGACTATCAAAATGCCTCTAACTTGCACTGATCCCTCCGAGATTCATGATGTTACCATGGGAAAGGGTGCCGCTGGCATCCCTTCCACCACGGTAAGTGAAAAACCCAGTGTCTTTATCATCAACTTTGCCCACACCCAGTACTCCCCGAAAAGTGGCAAACGTCGGGATATTTCGATTTCATCGCCTTAACCGGTGGGAAGAGCACAAGTAGAACAACTAGCAAGGCGAGAGAAGGGTGTGCTGCCTTCCTTCTGCCCTGACCGTCTGTTCTAACTT
>Ga0115554_1000444_pt1 | contig 28327 bp, 18 predicted proteins | sample COGITO_mtgs_1104_3_FD_87283 | JGI IMG/M metagenome (GOLD analysis project Ga0115554, IMG submission 87283) | Pelagic marine microbial communities from North Sea - COGITO_mtgs_110404 | ecosystem: Environmental > Aquatic > Marine > Epipelagic | place: Germany:Helgoland, sampling site Kabeltonne... | reverse complement strand
TAATATAGTACTAATCATATAACAGTAAGGTAATCACAAAAATAACGAAGAGAGTTACTCGGAGATAGATAACGATACCAACGAGTTTGAAACGTTCTTCGACAGCTCTTGCACTTTCTTATTCTTCAAGAAGACTTCGTTTACAATCGCCGCACTGACGAGAACGATTCCAATCCAGACCGGGAAAAATTCCGGTTTCGACGTGAATACGAAACCGAAAATTTTATTCGCTACGACTCTTTTATAGAATATCTGGCCAATTGGTCCGTGTAAGATGTAAATAGGGAAGGAAATCGCCCCTAAATACGTCAACGGTTTCCAGGACAGAACGCTCGAGATTGAAAATTGGCTCGCCCGAGGACTGCTACTGACCGTTTCGCGGTGAATGTTCATAGTAAACCACGCAAACAGAGGTACGAAAATGCTCCTGGCAATTGCGTCAGACATGGAAACGATCGAGTATCCTCTCCCGACGATCAAACCAATCATCAAGAGTAACGGAATAACCGGTTTCTGAAGAACAGAATCAAAGTTTACTTTCTCGACGCCGTCAATCATCACCAATCGAGCAGAAACCGCACCAATCAACACATCAATTGTCGAAAACAACGGAGAAAACCTAACTGAATTCCAAAACATCCACGACGGGTGCGTTTTTGGCGGCATGGTGCCCTCAAAAAATGCAAAACCAGAGACGTCGTAGCAATACGCAAACTTCACCAAACACGTCAACAAAATCAACTTTACGAACAATCTTTGTAATCCCTTCCGTTTCAATTTCGCAATCGAAGGCAACGCGTACGGTAAAACCACGAACGCAAACGTCAACGCGCTGAGAAACCACGTCGGCGCGTTCCACAACTCCGCGTGCGACGGGAACCACGCCTGCGAGAGCGAAAAAGTCAAACCGGCGTGCAAGGCTGACTTCGCCCATCCGTTGTAAGTCACGTCAGCGATCAAAAACACTGGCATGAACAGAATTTGCGTCGCAAAATACAACGGGTAATACCCCATGACTCTTTGAATGGTGTAGGCAACTTTTGTCGGTAAAAATCTCTTTTCCGTGTGTTCGTACTTGTTCAACTCTGACGCCGTGTATGCGGCGACGTACCCGGACAAGACGAAGAAAGCGCCGACGACGACGTTGACTTGCGATAACATTTTTAATAGCAGAGGGTCTCTCGTCGCGCACGCGATGAAATGACCAATGGCGATGTATCCAATGAGAAAGAATCGCATGGAATCCATCGCAGGTAAACGCGGTTTACTTTCTGTTACTTTTTTTTGTGGTTCTGTGTCCGAAGATGCAGCTGCATTTGTTTTTGATGACATTCTTCCTCGGCGGCGATTTTGTTGTTGCATCGAAGAAGTACTCACATCAAAAAAACTCGTTGAATGTGTTGTTGTGTTAATAGTATGAATGTTGTTGTTGTTGTTGTTGTTGTTATTGGTGGTGTGCAAAGCGGCGGTGGCAGGGTTGAACGAAGTTGAAAAGTTGTAACGCTTTTTCCTCAACCTAACTGTATTAATATTATTGTTGATGAAATTCATCGTCGTCGTCGTCGTCTTTTTTTTTACGACGAAGGAATTCTTCGTTTTCGTTTTCAGCGATGAAGATGAAGACGTGATTCTTCCCATCGTCAACGACGACGACATCATCATCGTTCTCTTTATTTCTGTGAGACTGTTTTCTTTGCGCGTGTGCGTGTGTTGTAATTATCCAAATTTTTTTCCAAAGAAGTTTTTTTTTTTTATGAAAAGTGACCCTAAATGTTCGATTCATCAGATTTCTTTATAGTTATATCTCCCAACCCTAACGCTCACGGGTCTTTAGCAAAGTGGATAATGCGTCCGACTTCTAATCGGAAGGTCGGGAGTTCGATCCTCCCAAGACTCATTTTTTTTGCTCATTGATACATTCAGATCATTGTAGAACGAGACGTTTGAGAGAGAGAACGATGGGTGCGTGTGTGTGTGTGTGTTTCGATGTGAATCATGATTTCATGATTTCATCTTCTACGCGTGCAGCTATTGCTAATAACTCGCCCACTATATTATAAAGAACTCTCTAACACGTTGACGACTTCGTCTTCGATCGCGCTCAAATACTCGCAAATCTCGCTCTGTTTGCGAAATTCGTGCAACTCTTTGAGCTCTTTGATGGAAACTTTGGCGTCGTCTCCGCCTCTGACGAGCCTTCGCTTGTCGTCCGGTATGGACGCGAGAAAGTGTAAGAGCGCTTTACGGTTTCTCTTCTTGTTCTTACTAGCATCGTCATCGTCTGTGTCGTCATTGTCGTCATTGTCGTCCTCCTTCTTCCCCTCGTCATCTTTTTCCATGTTGTGCAGCCTTAACTTTTCGCCCACGCGGTGGAAGAGAGAGGCGACCTTTATCTGCAAATCCAGAAAGCCGCGCAAACGAGTAAACTCTTCTTTGGAAGAAATACTCGTCGAGTAATAATATCGATTCACTTCTCCAAGTTTTCGCAAAGAAATCACCGGTATCGCGTACGCGTCTTCTAAAAACCGCAAAGATTGTTTGCACACCGGCTTCTCCGTGAAATCCCATCGGTGCAAGACGTCACGCGGTATGATTCGAGTGTCTCCGGAGAAGCAGCTTTCGCATACGACGACTCGTAAATACGAACACACTCTCTGCTCCATTTTCGCCTTTTCTATTCGGTTGCCACATAAACACATACACGTCGCGAGGGATGATGATGCTAATGTTGCTGTTGTTGTTGTTGTTGCTATTCGTTTTGTGTTTGTGGTGGCATCTAAAAGTATCGTCTCAATCGAAAGGCCTCTTGGACGAGGCGGCGCTTCAGATAACAAGACGTTGGACATGTCATCGATTAACTCTTCGTCCACATCTGAAGGCGTCGTCGTCATCGTCGTCGTCGCTGTTGTAATCAACGTCGACGATATCGCGTTAAATGAATGCATCACCGCGTCTTTACCAATGTTTACGGTCGTTTTTCCTAAATATAAACTCGCATTCGTCGTCACCGCGACGCCGGAAACGACCGTATCTCCCATAAACTTTGCTCCCGTAGAGACGCCCCTCCCGATTGAAAAGATACCGTTGTGTATGCCATCGAACAGACCGGTTTTGGAAGATTTAATTGTTTGCGTCGTTTTATCATTATTCGTTTTAGTAGCTCTCATCATCATCGTATTTCTCTTATCGTCGTCGTCGTCGTCGTCGTCAATAATACCGTTATTATTATTATTAGTAAGTTGCTTCCCATCTTCCTTCTTCTTCTTCTCGTTAATGTGAGTATTGTTTTCGAAGGACAAACAGACGACGTCTTCGTCAAACTCGTTCATATCTTCTTCTTCGATCAATCCTCCTCTTTGATTATCATCCGTTGTTGTTGTTCTTCTTCTTTCTCGTCGCACGCCGTAGAATTCATCTAAAGCATCTATGACGTGCGTCGAAATCATCGTCTTATTCGTCTTCATTACTGATGTTGAGGAGGAGGAGGAGGAAACGATGACTCCGACGAGGAGGAGTGGTGGTGTTGGTTCATTTTTTTGACGAAAGAAAATTTTTCTTGTTTGCATTTGTCACATCAAACAAAAAAAAGCATGTGCAAGTTTTTCCTTTTCTTCTTCCTTTCTTTACAAACACACCCTTTTGGCGGTCTAAAAATTTAAATTCACCTCTTCTCGGAGAGAGATGCATAGTATCATATATTATTAAAAAGACGAGAAACACCCTTTCCTCGCTTGTTCTTCTCTCTGAGAGTCCTTCTTGAGCGATAATAGTGATGTCGTTCCCAGGCCGAGCGCAGGAGTTGTTCGGTAAAAATGATGCGAGTAGTAAAAAAAATCAAACGAAACGCCTTGATAGCTTTTATTACGAAGAAGGCGATGATGGTGATGACAACAGCAATAAAAACAATGACAACATTAATAACAACGTTAACAACAACACGAAGAAGAATAAACACAAGTTAGCCGCGCTCTTTTTGGTCGCCTTAACCTTGGAAAACACGGCTTCTATGCTCGCCAGAAGGTACGCGGTTGGGATTTTACAGTTGGATTTTTCCAAGAACGTCGTCTTGTGTGTCAACGAGTTCCTCAAACTCTTGTTTTCGCTTGGCATGAAATATCGAAAAACGGACATCAAGAGTTTCGCGAGGCTGAAAATACACATTTTCGAGAGGGTGGTGAAAACGGCGACGCCAATGCTGGTACCAGCGTTCGTGTATTTAGTGGTGAATTTAATTTCTTATCCGTCGTTGCAACGCGTGGACGCGTCGGTATTCACGGCGATATCAAATTTGAAGGTATTAGCGACGGCGATATTCGCGCAGATTTTGCTCAATTCGAGAATATCAAACCGTGTGTGGAGAACGTTGACGCAGTTAGTCTTAGGCGTGACTTTAATTTCCTGGGAATCGTCGCCGAACAATCCGGTCATTCACAAGCGCGTACATCAAAATTGGTACGAACACATCAGCGATATGTTTGATTTATCCTACGCTTTCGGTGTATTTTTAGCGCTCGTACAAACGATGTTAAGCGGGTTCGGGTCGGTGTATTTCGAGAAAGTGTTGAAGAAAAGGACAAAAGAAGACGAGGAAGAGAATTTAGGTAAGAAATTAGACGTTGAGTCACCGTCGTCGGCGTCTTTGGCGAAGTCATCATCGCCGTTTTCTTCTTCGACGGAACTCGACGTTTGGGATAGAAACATTCAGCTGGCGTTGTGTTCAATTCTGATATACGTGCCGATATCAATCTACGAGACGAAAGGAAACCTCTTCCAAGGATGGACCTTTCTCGTTATAGTCATAGCAGCGTTGCACGCTCTTGGTGGCATATTAGTCGCACTGTCTGTTTTATATTCCTCCTCGGTAACGAAGACGGTCGCGGTGTGCGCGGCTTTGGTATTAACGACAGTTTTTGGTCACATTTTGTTCTTCGAACCGTTGAACGGTCCGATATTGCTGGGGTGCGCGATGGTCATCATTTCTGTGTGGGCATACAAAGACGACGCGTACGTGGAAGCAAAGCTTAGAAGCGCAGGATTCGTAGTGTAATTTATTTTAGTTTAGTATGCATTGTTATAAACATCTTCTCCTTTTTCTTGTTCTTTTAAATACATTTACTTATATATACACCAGGTACCTTCTTTTCTTAACCGGTGTTTTGCAAGCCACTCGCGATACCTTTGATAGTGATGATGAGCGTATCGTTCACCGCCGATTTGAATGCGTTTGCACTCGGATGCAGCTTCATCATATCTTGCGCCCACGGCAACGATGGATCGTACTTCAACTCGTCGAAAGAACTGTCGTTGCTGGCTTCCATCTCTTCAATTTCACGCTGTTTCTTCAAGTAAGCGCTTTGAATCACATTCAAAGGCGTGATGTAGATCGAACGCATTTGTAACTTATTCTTCAACTGCTGATGTTGCGCCGGACACTGTTGGCCGTCGACTTCAATCTTCGACTCTGGGTTCACCAACAACTCTCTTCGGTCCGCAATTTCCAAAACGTGGTCGATGGTCGTCATCAACTCGTTCCTCAACTCTTTGCCTAACCCATTTCTCAAGCGTTCATCTACCAACGTCTTCTCGTAATACTCGACGACGTTCAAATCAGCTTTGGCTAAAACCATCTCGACTAAATCCATCGTCACTTTAAAAAATGGCCACTTCTTGTGCATTTCTCTCAGTGTGCTCAGTTCGCCTTCCTGCGCTTTGATCTCAGCGAATGCGGCAGACATACCCAACCAAACTGGAAGTTGAAAGCGGCTTTGCGTCCAGGCAAAGATCCAAGGAATCGCTCGCAAGGCCGTAACGCCAGCGTTCGGTTTCCGCTTACTCGGACGCGAACCGATGTTCAAACTTCCCAATTCTGTGCTCGGCGTGCTTTGCGCGAAGTACGGAACGAAATCAGGGTTTTCAAACACAACCGATCGGTACCTTTTGCACGAAGCTTCGCTCATTTTTTTCATCACGACTCTCCATTCTGGTTTTGGACCTTCCGGCGGTTTCAAAGTGTGTTCGAGAACCGCGGCGGTGTATAAATCCAAAGTGTGAAAGCAGTTTTCTCTCTCCCCGAAATCTTGTTCAATAACTTCGCCTTGAATGGTAACGCGAATAGATCCATTCACCGTTCCTCCCGGTTGCGACATGATAGCAATGTGCGCCGGACCACCGCCTCTGCCAACTGTACCGCCTCTGCCGTGAAACAAGGTCAAGTGCACGCCAAATTCCTTGGCAACCTCACCCGCTTTCTCTTGACCTTCATACAAACCCCACGCCGCGGCAAGACGTCCAGCATCTTTACCAGAATCCGAATACCCAATCATAACTTCTTGTTCGTTATTTCTTAACGTTTTCATGTAGCACTCGACGGAGAAGAGTTGTCTCAAAACTCTCGGCGCATCGTTCAAATCGTCCAAACGTTCAAACAAAGGCGCGACTCTCAGCGACGTTTCTAAAGTTCCGCCACACTCTCTTTGTAGCAAAACCACCGCCAAAACGTCCGAAGCACTCGTCGCCATGGAAATGACATACGTTCCTAAACTCCCTGGAACCTTCTTTTGAATGTGCGCAACCATTTTGAACGTGTCGAGAACCTCGCGAACTTCGTCCGAACACTCCAACTGGTGCGGGATCAACGGACGTTTACCTTCAATTTCGCTCTTCAAAAACTCAATTTTCTTCTCTTCGCTCCATTCCTTGTACGAACCCATGCCCAAGTGCGTGGTGATTGCATCCACGGCGTCAGCGTGACGATCGGATTCTTGTCGGATATCGAGCTTGACGAGATTCAGACCGAAGCATTGCACTTGACGAATAACGTCGAGCAAATAGCCATTGGCGACTTGTTCGTCGCCGCATTCCATCAAAGACTCGTAGCAATGCATCAACGGGCCAGATAAATCTTCTTTACAGCGAATGAAACGATCGGAACCATCGTCCAAATCCAACTCGATGGACGGATCAGCGACAACTTTTTGTAATTGTTCCATCGTCTCGTACAATTTGTCTCTTAACTCGCCCAAGAGAACTCTGTACGGTTCGTTTTCCGGAATGGTTTTCCAAAAGTCCGTGTAGTTACGTCCTCTGCGGATTTCAAACACGACCGAGTCTTCTTCGTGTGGTCTGTTGGCGACTATATCGTCGACAACTTTTCGAAAAGATGCCGAGCACCGCCACATGGCAAGATCGAATATGAGTTGTTCGATAGCTTTGAAATATAACGTCGTCGCTTGTAACCTGGCGAGGTAGACGGAATCTCTCGTGCACGTGGCCGTCACGTACGGGTTTCCGTCGCGATCGCCACCCATCCAAGAGCCAAACGTAATGATCGAGCGTTCCAAAGGAAGTCTGTTCAAACCGTGGTTCAATAACGAAGTATCCACCCGTCTCATAAACCGCGGCACCCCGGCAAAGATTGTATTCGTAAAATACGTCAAACCTCTTCGCATTTCATCCTGTGGCGTCGGCGGCGAACGGCGAATTTCGTCCGTTCTCCATGCCGAATGAATGCAGCACCGAATGGACTCCAAAATCTCTTCGCGTTCAAATCGCGAGAGACGAAAACGTTGCAAATTGATCAAATTATTACGGATCTTGCCGTAGTTCTTCAACAAAGATTGTCTCAGCGCTTGCGTCGGGTGTGCGGTTAACACCAAATCGACGTGTTGGTTACATAACGCGTCGTAAATCGCGTTCGGATCCATGCCGCTGGCCACCATACCTTTAATCGCGCCGTTGGTCGTCTTTGCCGGACCTCTCGGAATATCGTCCAATCGCGCGTGCCTCTCCTCCATACTCGTCGCTACGTGTTCAGAGATGTTGTGCAAGTTTAACAAGTTCGAATACGCCGAGGATAACATCAACGTTTCGTCCAACTTCAACGCGTCCAAGGTGTTTTTCAACTTGTCAAAGTCCCCCGAGGAGTGTGACTCGCTAAATGTTTCCGAAATCTTATACACGTCCATTATTTTATTCAACATTTCCTCCCCGGCGGTTTCCTTCACTATGGAAAAGAACATTTCTCTCATGAGCTCGTCGGATTCCGCGACAGCTTCCGCGGTATCGAACGTATTCGTTTCCCCAGTCCCAGACAAATAACTCGATTCGTTGATGAGTTTGGACATGAACTTCCCAGTCTCCGTGTTGATCATGGATTGAGAGAGTCTCCGACCGTGCGGAGGCTTGCTCCCGCTCGGCGGCGCGTTCTCGTCGGTGTTTTTGTTATTGCCGCCGAATAAACCCATGATTATTGATTCGTCTACTCTCTCCTTCTCGAGCTCAAAATTCGCGCCGCTTTATAATATTCCGTAAAGAAGGAACAGTTGGTATATTTATTTTTTTCTAATAAGAGTGTTGTGTAGATCGTAGAAAAAGAGATCTCAATCCGATCTCTTTCAGTTCTCTCTCTCGTTCTCTGGATCGATGATCGAAAGTACTTTTCTCTCGCGCCTTTGTCTTCTTTGTCCTCTTTTCCTTTCCGAAAGACGGAGGAGGAGGGGAGGAGAACGCTTTTTTTTTGACGATGCATGAGCAGATGAGAGATCGCTTTTTCGTAAATTTAGAGATATTTTTCCCCCTGACACCTGATGATGAAAAAACCTTCCTTCACTAATTCCTCCACAACGACAACTTGGAAGGAAGAGATAATGCTCGCTTCAACATCATCAACAACAACAACACCATCTATTATTGCACAACATCATCGAGATCAACAACAGAGGACGACGACGACGACGACGCGAGTGGGAGGAGGAAAAGGCGTACAACACACGTACCATCATCAAATATCGAAGAGGAGAGGCGCTGGTATCGCGACGGTCGTTTCGTATTCTTCATCCTCATCATCATCGTTAGCAAAAGTTGTTGGCGGCTTCCGTAACAAAACAAATTCTTCTTCTTCGTCTTCTTTGTTCACCACTGATAATACGAAGCGAGGAGGACGAGAAACGATGACGACTCATGCTACAGGTGGTGACGGTGGTGCCCCTGGGGGAGAGCCTAAGAAGTTATGGGGTGGAGCGTTCAGCGAAAAGATCGATCCGCTCATGGAAAAGTTCAACGAAAGTTTATCCTTTGACCGACGAATGGCGTTGGAAGATATCGAAGGGTCCATCGGATACGCCTCTGCGTTAGCCCGGACTGGGATCATCACCGAAGAAGAGAGAAACGAAATCCACAAAGGTTTAAAGAAAGTCTTGGAGGAGTGGCAGAGCGATGCATTTGTCGCGAAGGAAGGCGACGAGGACATCCACACCGCCAACGAACGACGGTTGTGCGAGGTCATCGACTCAAACATTGGAGGGAAGTTACACACGGGTAGGTCGAGGAACGACCAAGTTGCCACGGACACGAGAATGTGGCTGAGAAAAGAGTTGACGGTGTTGAGAAAGTATTTAAGAACTTTAATTGAAGTTGCGATCGACAGAGCGGAAAAAGAAGTGGATCACGTGATGCCGGGATTTACGCACTTGCAGTCGGCGCAGACGGTTCGATTTTCGCACTGGTTATTGTCGCACGCCGCAGCGTGGCAAAGAGACGACATGCGTTTGAAAGATTTGATGCCGAGAGTTAATACGATGCCGCTGGGAAGTGGTGCATTAGCTGGGAATCCATTTGGTGTCGATCGACAGCTGTTGGCGAAAGATTTGAACTTTGAACGCGTCTGTCCAAACTCCATGGACGCAGTTTCCGATCGCGATTTCGTCATTGAAACTATGTTTTGGGCGAGCATGACACTCATGCACATCTCGAGATGGTCGGAAGATTTGATCGTGTACTCTTCCCAACAGTTTGGCATGATGCAGATGTCTGACGCGTACTCAACCGGAAGTTCCCTCATGCCGCAAAAGAAAAACCCAGACGCGTTGGAATTGTTGAGAGGGAAAGCCGGGAGACAAATCGGAACGCTGACGGGTTTACTGTGCATCTTAAAAGGCACGCCGACTACATATAACAAAGATTTCCAGGAAGGTTGGTTGGGGATGTTTGAAACCGTGGACACGATGTCTGATTGCTTACAAATAGCCGCCGGATGTTTAGCGACGATGAAGTTGAACCCGGAGAAGATGAAATCGTCTCTCGTCGCGGAAATGTTGGCCACGGATTTAGCTGAATATTTAGTGAGAAAAGGCATGCCGTTTCGCGAAACGCACCACATTTCTGGCGCGGCGGTGAAATTAGCCGTCGATAAAAAAGTCCCGTTAGACCAACTCACCGTGGACGATTTGAAATCCATCTGTGACAAGTTTGAAGATGACGTCGCGGAAATTTGGTCGTACGAAAAGTCCGCGGAGAGCAGAGACACGGAAGGCGGGACCAGTCGCAGGTCAGTTCTCGAACAGTGCGCAAAGTTAAGAGCGTACTTGAAAGAAACCGAGTAGTCACGAACGGCGCCAATGACGACGATGACGAGAGAGTAACGATGGCATCAAACGAAAATACACTCACTCATTAGATGTTTTTGACTCATGAATACACTTACCATATGGGATATTTTTATGCAGAAAAAACAGAAAAACTTCGTCAGAAAAACGCCCGCCAAGCGACTACTTAATTTTTAATAATGTCCAGACCCCTCTTCCTCTTCCTTTTTTTCCTCCTTCCAGTGGCTTTGATAGTACTCCCAGCAGTCGTCGTCGTCGAGGCATCATCGTCCTTCGACGACGCCGTGAACACGCGCTTGCACGACTTGAGAAAGAGAAACCAAGCTTTGAAAGATTCTCTTCGGAGGAAATTGGAGGAAACGTCCACGAAATTGGACGTGGAAGACGCGTTTATCGTCGCTTTGAACAACGCGCACGAAGACGAATCGCTGATAACGAGCGAACGATTAAAAAAGAAAACGAAAGGGAAAGAGTTGGAATTTATCACCGATCACGAGGGGCAAACGTTCGCGTGCGTTTTACCTTCTTCGTCGTCTTCGTCTTTAAAGAAGAAGAAGAAAGGAGAAGAAGGAGAGAAAGAGAACGGAGGGGGAGACAACAAACGAGAAGAAGGAGATGCGGAAGAGGAAGAAAAAGAAGAAGAAGAAGAAGAAGAACCAAACGCTCCATCGATTGCGTCGCTACTGCAGCCGCTCACGAACGCGTGCTTCTATAGATTTGAAGGATGGTGGACGTACGAGTTTTGTTTCAAGAAACACGTTCGACAGTACCACGTAGAAAGTAACGCGAAAGTTTCCGTGGACTACTCTTTAGGTAAATTTAACGAAGCTTTGACTAATAAAACGCGCGACGATGAAAATGAAACGGAAATTAAGAAACGAGAGGCATCGGTGGGTATTCCAGCGACGGCGTTTCACGTGCATCATTTTACAGACGGTACGGAGTGCGACATCGGTTCGTTAGAAACGAGGAAAACGGAGGTACACTTTGTGTGCGCAGAGGACGGACAGAACACAGTTTTGAGCGTCAAAGAGCCGACTACGTGTTCTTATAACTTACAATTCGCGACGCCTTTGCTGTGTTCACACGAAGCGTTTGTTACGAAGGAGAAGAACATCGAGCCAATTCGGTGTTACGCGTACAAAAATGAAAAGGAAGACGAAAGAACGTTTCAAGAAATACTCCTCGACGCTGGTAATTACGACGAAGAGGACATTAATAGCAAAAATAGCGAGCGAGAAAATAGCGACGGCCACGGTAAAAACGACGAGTTGTAATGTAGCAACATGTAGAAGAAAACACTGGTACAGTAATGGGTTTTGTAGTGAAGCTATTATGATTTTCAATTAAAACGAGAGAGAGAAGAGGCTCAAATGGAAAATGTGCCCGGCGCATTCGCGGTGTCCGCATTGCTATCCATCACTCTTCCCTTTAATTGCTTCTTCGGGATTTCTGTGATGACGGCTTGCGTGGTCAAAACCATACCGGCAATAGAGCAAGAGTTTTGGATGCCAGATCTCGTAACTTTCTTCGGGTCGATGACGCCGGTTTCAATCAAGTTGGCGTATTCGCCAGACATGGCGTTGTATCCAATCTCCCACGGTTCTTGCGCCACTCTGGACACGATGACATCACCTTCAACGCCAGCGTTGTTACCGATCCATCTGCATGGCGCGACTAATGCCTTTTGAACGATTTCACAGCCTAATTTCTCCTCCGGGTCCGTGAGAGTTTCCTTGAATTCCTCAATCATCACAGACAAGTGCACCAAAGCGGCGCCGCCTCCCGGAACGATGCCTTCTTCGACAGCCGCAAACGTAGCGTTCTTCGCATCCTCAATGCGCAACTTTTTATCTTCTAATTCAGCCTCAGTCGCCGCACCGACCTTGATGACGGCAACACCCCCAGCCAATTTTGCGATACGCTCCGAGAGTTTTTGCGTGTCGTAAACGGAATCGGTTTCAGAGAGTTCTTGTTTCAATTGCGCGACGCGCAAGTCGATGTCATCTCGAGAAGCAGAATCGGCAATAAAAGTCGTCGTAGTCGCAGCTTGCGTAACTTTACGGGCAAAACCCAACGAATCAATCGTCGCCGTCGCGACGGATAAACCCAAATCCTTCGCCAAGTATTGCGAACCGGTAACGATGGCGATATCTTGGAGTAAAGCCTTGCGTCGCTCGCCAAATCCCGGAGCCTTCATGGTGGTGATGTTCAAAACGCCTCTGAGTTTGTTGACGACCAACGTCGCCAACGCTTCACCGACGACATCCTCTGCGATGAGTAAAACCGGCGGCGAGCCAGCTTCGGTGATTTGCTCCAAAAGCGGTACCAAATCCTTCACTTGCTCAATCTTTTCGTCGGTGATGATAATTCTTGCATTTTCCATTTCAACCAATAACTTTTCGTTATTCGTGACAAACTGCGGCGACCCGTAGCCGCGGTCAATTTCCATACCTTCCTCAATCTCGACGATAGTTTCTAAACCGTTACCATTTTCAATGGACAAGACACCATCCGCACCTACTTTTTCTATCGCGTCGGCAATCATGTCGCCGATTTCGTCATTGTTCCCCGCGGAAATAGAGGCAACCGCCTTGATGTCTTCCTTACCCTTGACGTCGACGGCTAATTCGTTCAATTTCTTCGTCAAAAAGTCAGACGTTTTATCGATCCCTTTCTTAATGTTGACCGGGTTAGCACCCGAAGCGACGGATTGCAAACCAAACATGATCATTTCTCTCGCTAAGATGGAAGCAGTCGTCGTGCCGTCGCCGGCGGAATCGTTGGTACGACCGGCAACTTCTTTAATCAACTGCGCACCGGCATCTTCAACCGGATCTGGAAGCTCGATAAATCTCGCGATAGAAACACCATCGTTGATAACTTGCGGAACGCCGAACTTTTCTTCTAACACGACGTTTCTGCCTCTAGGGCCTAAGGTGATAGCCACCGCGTCGGCCAACTTGTCAATACCAGCTTGCATTTTCTGTCTCGCCGCCATATCAAAGGTTAAATTCTTAGCTTCGGCGCGAACCATCAAGTTCGGTCTTTGACTCGCTCTTCTCGAGGTAGACGACGAGGCCGACGAAGAGAGCGGTTTAGCAACGAGCGCCTGATGATGTTGTTTTGGATGACGATTTGATATAAGGAGAGGGTGTGTTTTTGTTAGTCTTTCGAGGAGAAGATGATAAAAAAGCGCATTATCCAAATTGGGCGAGAGGAAGCAAAAAGCGCGTAATCAGGCACCCGTGTTCACTGCGAGCGAGACCACCGATGCGGTCATACATTGCTCGCTTGTATCTATCAACGCGCACAGAACACGAAATTGAACAGTTTGTGCTTCAAAAATGTTCGCAAAATACAAACTTTGTTCGTTTCGTTATCACCCCGCGATTTTTGTCAAAGGCATCCGACGGCGCCGGCGTGGAAAAATCGAAGCAACCTTCGAATTTTTCGTACGAGACGGGGAAAGTCAGACGCGCGAACGTGAAAAGAGAATTATAAACGCACCGTGCGCATCGTAAAGGAATGTGACATCATATTTATGTGCGATGTATGTATATCAGAATAGACTTATCGGTCTTCTTTGTGACGCAGAACGTCGGAGAGACAAGTAAAGTGGAGTTTTCACTGAGAGAAAGGCGAAAATACCCTGCTTTTTGCCTGGGGTGAAAGAAACCTCAAAAAGAAATTTTTCAGGAGAAGAAGAGTCCCTTTTTGCGACGTGGCAAACATTCATCATTGTTGGCATCATCAAAAGCAGACGACGAAAAAAACGTCTTCTTCTTTCGAAGAAGATGTTGAAAATCTGGCAAAGGGTGTCAGTCGTTATTGTATGATGTTACAACTAACTACAAAAATAAAGGCGTTGTTCGAAGCGGTAAAAACGTTCTCCTCGTACACTCTGCTGTCCTTGTCGTCCTAATCATCCTCGTCTTCATATCCGTCTTCTTCGTTCTAGCGGCGAGTCCGATGACTTTGAGTGTCGTCGTCCTCGTCGGCGGAGGCGGCGACGACGCGGAATAAGAGTTGATCTTCTTTGGTCGTCGTCGTCGTCCTCCTCCTCCTCCTCGTAGCCGCGAGTCGAGAGAGAGATTCGCCTGAAATTCATAACGCTTCGGCCAGACGTTGTTTAAATAGCGTTCGTTACTCAAACTTCTCGCGTTTGGCGCATTCGGTCCTCTGCTGCTGGAATCCTCGTCGTTCTTTGCGGCGGCTTCATTTTCGTCGATACTATCGTTACCACTATTACTGTTTTTACTATCGCTATTTCCTCTATCGATTGATAATACATCCTCCTCTTTAGCATTGTTCTTGAATATAACATCCAACATGGCGTCGATCTTATCTGCGACCGCACCTTTAAACGTCGTGTGTGGACTTGGCGAGAGATACTCGTCCAAGAAATATCCCGCAGAAGCGACGACGCCGGCTAAGATCAACAAACAAAAAGGAAACAAAAACGGTCTGCTCGCCAAGTTCATCGTCGCCGCGAAGAAGAGCAACATCACGACCGAGGCGATTTGGGAACCAGAGACTAAACTTGCGGCGAGATCGGCGTCCAGATTGTTCTTTACCGCTTGTTGGACGACAACAGATGGAACCGGCATGACGCACAGCGCCGCTAACGTACCTCGAGCGATGGGGAACCCGCTCGGTATGAAAACAGACACAACCGCGGCGCACGCTAAACCAGTCGCGTATTTCGCGGCTAAAAATCCAATGCAGTCTCTCGTTTGTTGTCTCCTCAATCCAGCCTCGAACAATACGCCGACGGTGATCAAAACCAACGGATTATTCGCATTCGCTAACGGCTCCGCCAATTTGTGCACCACAGTCGGTAAACTGTGCCCGATGATTTTGGAGACGAAAACAACCGCCAACGCGATAAAAGGCGGGAATTTCAACATGTTCAAAGCCTTCTTCTTTAAAGTCTCTTCCTTTAACGATTCAACTTTCATTCTAGCAGCTTCGGCGCGCAACGTCGCATCTCTCACCGTTGCCGTCAACTCCTCCATGGGTACTATTTTTTCCAACTCGTTCGCTTTCCAAATGCCAGCTTTGACGACGCCGCTTCGAAGTTTACGAACGCCGAAACCGGAAAATTCACCGGATTTAAAATTCCCTACGTACGATCCTCCTTTGGCGTATTTATACACCCCTAATCCATTTTTAACGTTTTGTTGCCACTCGCCTTCGTAGATGGCACCGGACGGATACGTGTAGCACCCCAACCCACTCTTGACGAGCTGCGTCGTGAACGTTGTCTTTGGTCCGGTTTGTTCGTTTTCCTTTTCCAGTTGTTCCTTCCTCTTTGCAATCGAAGAAAGTCCGTTATCTTTGGTCATTCTCGCGTCTTCTTCCTCGGACACGTTCGCGGAACTCCTCTTCGCGTACGTTTCTTTCTTGATTCTTTCTGTGATAAACTCGCCGGAATACATCCCGCCGTCGTCGTGACGAAGCTCAACGTTTTCACTTTTTCTCGTCTTGGAGCGTTCGTAGGAAAACACAACCGCGGAGATGATGAACACGAACACAGAGTTCGGTAAATCGTATAAAGTGGCTAATCGTAAGCCTTCGCTCCCCCAAATTGCTTCTATGAACGGATACGAGTACGTTCCTAGATTCACGCCAGCCATGCTCCCGACGAACAAACCTCTCTCGTTGGACGGTCGTTTAAAATACAAATACAACGCCGAACCCATCGCCGTCAACGAAACGAACGCAGAGCACAAAACGATTGGCAGAAATTTGCTCACAAAATATTGTTGACCATTACCATTATTCACGTGAGGAGTATACATGCTCGCGCTCGTCGAGAGCGTGTGCAACAGAAGCGCCGGTAACGTCACGTTCACGACAAACTTCAACATGACTAAACCGTCTTTTTTGGAAAACAAATCCAATCTTTTCATGGCGAAACCGAGGAACGAGTAGCCGCTGAATACGCACACTCTGCCAATGACGGACATGGCGTCGAACCCCATTAAACTTGCAGAAGGGTCGACACCTGTTGTCAGCATTTTGAGTGATTTTTAATGATTACTTTGATATTACTATTAGTAGTAGTAATTTACACCGGTAAATAGCTTTGAAGGAAGGTTGTTTGAAAAAAAAAGACCAACCAATTTTCAATCAACCAGTCCCAGGAAATGGACTTATAAGTCCCCAGTATTTTTAGGGGAAAACCAGGAATTTTCGATTTTTTGGCCTAAAAATCGAGCCTTTTTCCCTATAACGACGGGGACTTATAAGTCCATTTCCCTGGACTGTCAACAGTTTTGTAGAATTTTCTTTTCCTCACACACAACAAAAAAAAACAACAACACAACACAACAGCAATTAAAAAAAAGGATATACGATAGAAAAGAAAAGCGGCTTTCGTCTTCTTCTTCTTCTAGAGGATACGCACGCGTTTACACGCAGTTGTTGTACTTTCCTAAAAGAGAACGCGACCGACCGACCGGTGTTCTATTTAGAGTGTTGTTGTTGCGAAAAGAGTAGGTTCGCGTCGGCGTCGTCCAACCTTATAGAAAAGAAAAATGGCTGCTTTTGCGGCGGGAGGAAGAGGAAAAGACAGTCAACCATCAACATCATCAACGACGACAACAACAACGTATCATCATCATCCAAGATGGAACGTGCGCGCCTTCGCGCAACGAGGACGAACGATGGTAACGAGAGAAACAGAGAAGATGAGAGAGAAGATTCGCGAACACAACAACAACAACAAAAAGAACAGAACAGCCGCAGCTGTGGACGACGACGACGGGGTGGTGGTTCCAAGAACACGAAGAAAAGAAGAAGAATTAAGAGGACGACGAAAACGTCGTCATCCGGTCTTGGCCAGCGTTTCGCAAAACAGCAACATCGATACTAACACGGCAAGTACCACCACCACCACCACCACCACCATCGACGCAGACGAAGACGAAGCGCCGTCGACTTCGTCCAAGGACGACGAGGTGCCGGCTTCGATTGGCGAGACGTTGGTCACCATCGCCTTAGACGAAGAAAGTGGGTTGAACGTGATCACAATAATCACCTGGGACCGACAAGGGTTAATGTTAGACATAGGCAACGCTTTGAATAGTTTAGGAGTATCGGTGAGAGAAGTAGTGATGAAAGCCGGGGCGGACGGTTTCGTGGAGAGTAAATTTCTCGTCTCGAGCATGGATATGGGTCCTTTAGCGGAGAAAGAGTGGGATAAAATCAAGGAGCGTTTACGCGTGAGTTGCTTGCGCAGAGGCGTACGAAAACCGTGGCAAGAACGCGAATCAAGATTGAGAGAATTGTTCAACAGAATTGATTCGACGGAAGCCGGATCTATTGGTCAGGACGATTTAGAAAAGTTTGCGCAAAGTTTGAGAATGCCGAGAGCCTTCGTGCACGAGTTTATCTCGGAAGCGTCCTCGAGACAGGACGACGACGAGACCGGGAAAGTGAACTTTGAAGAGTTTGCCGCGTTCGTTAGATCGAAAGAAATAGCCTTAGAAGAAGCGTTTGATAGTTTAGACACGGACGATGAAGGTAAAATTACAGGAAAGAAAATGAAGCAAAGTTTGCGGACGTTAACTTTACGAAGCGGTAGAAACAACACGAGGAAACGCATCGCCAGGAAAGGTATTGAAAACATGTGTCGATACATTAGCGATGATACCGTTTTGAATGCGAACGATTTTCGTGATTTGCTCGTTCTTATTCCATCTGGTCAGCTAGAGACGGTAACGCCGTACTACATGAAAGTTGGTTTAGATATCGGCCCGAGACGGTTACCGATTCCAGATAAACGAAAAGAAGGCGCGCCTTGGGGTCACTTGATCGCCGGAGGTATATCCGGGATAGTCTCTAGAACGGTAAGTTCTCCGTTGAATGTCATCGCAATTCGCATCGCGGCTACATCTGAAGCGACCATTGCGGCAGCGAATGCTGCTGCCGCTGGGACGGTATGTGCCACATCTGTCGCGGCTGGCGCGCAGACGACGATAACGAACGGAGCAACCGCGCACGCGTTCCAAACTTTAGGTTCGGGCTTCACGTCTATTTGGGCCAAGGAAGGATTTCGCGGTTTCTTTAAAGGAAACATGGCAAGCTCCATAGCTTCAGTTCCCGGGAAAGCTATTGATTTTTTCGCGTACGATTTTTATAAGAAACTCTTGACGAAAGGGGGTGATCGAGATCCAGAAAATTGGGAAAGATTTGCCGCCGGCGCTTTAGCCGGGATGACTTCGGATACAATCATGTACCCTCTCGACGTGATTTCCACGCGAATTTCCTTGAATCGAACGCGCGATGCGAGGAACTCGCTGATGCAAATGGTCAACGTCGTCAAAGAGACGGGATTGCGTGGCTGCTACGCCGGTTGGTCGGCGGCTATGATTGGCGTCATTCCGTACGCCGGAATCTCATTCGGCGCGTACGATACGTTCAAATCGCAATACAAGAAAATACAAAAAATAGACGAAGACGAGAGCATTGGATCCGGACCGACGTTGATGTGCGGCTTAATGGCTGGTTGGTTAGCCTCCACGGTATCTTATCCTTTGTATTATTGCACCGTTCGCTTACAAGCGGGACAAGTTCCGTTACTTCCAAACGGGAAGTTACCCAGAGTGGACCAACTCATTGTGAACACCGTTCGAACGTGTGGCTGGAGAGATTTGTTCCGCGGCTATTTGCCATCGTCTCTGAAACTCATGCCACAAGCTGGATTTTCGTTTCTCACCTACGAGTTAGTGCAAGAACAACTCGAAAAACGTTCTAAAGCGCTCTCTCGAAAAATGAACTACGACGATAACGAGGAGGAAAAGAACGACGTCGTCGTCTTTGCCGACGTCGCGGAAAAGAACGACAGCAAGAAGAAGAACTGATTATAATAGACCGAGAGAATTATGAGAATTACTTTAGATACTAATAGCACTAATAAGCGCACACATCAGCAATCGTGTATTTGGAAATACTTTTAATTGTGCGCACATGTCCATCCAAAAAAAACGAAAGAGGGGGGGAACGAAAGAAAAAAAACTGTCTGGCGAATAGAAAGGCACATTTTTACTCACGTCCACCGTCACAAAAAAACTCTCTTAAACACATCACCTCAAAACGAGCGAGTGATACGTGGAAGTGAGATAGAGTAAAAGAGATGTCGGACCCGTGGGTGTTCGATAACGAAGCCGATTATCCGCAGAGATGGACGAGAGGGGTACGTTTTCTCCTGCGACGACCAAAAACTCTTTTCCTTCTTCGCTCTCGAATTTTTGTTTTTTCCAATTTGGAATTTTGCGCGCGCGCGCGCTCGGGAATACACTCATCTCATCATCGCACCATCATCGGATAGAATCTAACATCGACGTCTTCTTCTCCTTCTTCTCTATCTTTGTCTCGTTATTTATCACTTTTAACATTCATCGGATCATCATCAGGCGGCTGCGAAAGCGTCCAACGGTGTGAAACGCTCGTCGGCGTTTGATATCGCCGCTTCCATCGAAGTGGCGAAAAGAGAAAACGTGCCGCTCTCGGCGCACGGGAACAAACGCACGACGCGCTCGCAACTGAAACGACAAACGCAACAAATGAGCACTACGAACAACAATAATAACAATAATAATAACGTGTTGAGGAACTCCGAGAACGATTTGAACGTGAAAGCGAACACTTCTTCGAAGACTGCGAGAGTCAATAGTTCCACCTCAGCGGGCGAGGAGGAGGAACGAGGAGGCGCGAGAAAAACAAGGACGACGAATACGAATCTGAACGATAAATTTGAAGACGCGGTGGAAAGCCCGCAAGGCTCTTCGCAAGTGCATCCGAGAGAGAGCAGAGATGATGACGACGCATTTAGTGGGAAAACTATCGACGCGGCCGACCCTTGGGCGGTGCCGGAGACGGAATATGAGCACCATCGACAAAGAAATGCGTCCACATCCGATACGACGAAAAGAACGCATTCACCATCGGTTCGTTCCGCTGGTATTGCATCTGCGCAGCAAAGTTTACACTCGATGCACCAGGTTGAAAATATATCGCCGGCAAAGATACGGAACACGTGGTCGCCGAAAACGAAGACGACGCCGACGAAACAAACTTCCATCGCCGTGCCTCGACCAGTTTCACCATATGCGCACGTTAAAAACAAAGATGGTACGCATCATCACAATAAACAACACCAGCAACAAAACCGTCAATCGACGAAAGTCATCGTCAAAAAGCCACAGCAGCACCAGACGATAAATCGAGAGAATATCTCAAACGAGAGTTATTTGGGACCATGGCGAGGCGAAGAAAGAGCTCGTTTATTCGCGTACGAGGCATGCTTACAGTCGTGTTTGGAAGGATCGCTCGGCACCCAAGCTGCGCAGTCTAAAGTAGACATGGCTGTTCGATTTCTTACGGACAGATGTCGCGAGCTTCGCGTTGGATTCGGTTTAGAAACCGTGTTGGTTGGGACGAGACCACAGAACGAGTATTTTCCTTCGCATCAACAAGCGTCGACGTCGAATGATAATATTAACGATTTAGGCGAACACAACGGAAGAAGTGGAGGTGCGAATGTAGCATCAAAAGCTGGTAACGATGTGAGTATGCTTGGCGGTGCTGGTGGTGCAAAATGGGCAGCTTTGAATATTGACGTTTTGGGTGTAGATATCACCGAGCGCGGTTTAAAAAAATATTCCAAAGGTTGGGATCCGCGGATGTCCATGAATACGAACGATCTCCGCGGCCGTAAAGTAAAGATACAAACAACCGGCGGTCCGGGAAGCGCGGATTCTGTCGCGGATTTCATGTTTGAGAATTTGCACGCGAACGGAGGCACCCCCGCGACGCAAAAGCCTTCGAACGAAGACGGGAATAAAAAGTTGAGAAGTTTCAACGAATCAATGTCGATGTCGAAAACGATCGATAAGAGCGGACCTTCTTCTTCCATGGTGTCCAAAATCAAGCGTTTGCCGCTCGGGCCTGGCGATGAAATGCTCGTCGTTGAAGTGTACGTTCGATCTGGTAAAACGGCTAGAGCGCAAGCTTCGCTTGAGGACGTGTGCGAGTGGTGCAGAGCGAACGGCGAAGTTGATTTACCGTTGTACGTAAACGCGACGGTCAAAGATAAAGAAAACGATGGCGCGATGAAAAATATCACGTACAATAAAGGGAGCATAAAATTGAGCGTGAACTTTGAGGTTGCGGTTGGCATCGGCGCGTCATCGGCGCCGCCGGGTTCTGATCCAGGTTTTTTTGGCAAGAATTCGAGTAAAAATGGCGTCCAATTATCCACGTCGGGTGCATACGACATCGCTTTAGCAGCTGCTTTGAGATCCTTACACTTTACGAGGAGACGTTTGCAGTTGCACGGACACTGGGCATGGCTACTGGAGGAGTTACGTTGCAACAATAACGTTTCCGAGTCCTACGCGAGTTTACGATACGTTCAGCACTTGTTAGCGGTTGCGACTCCAACGGCGGATTGCTTGTCTTTAATATGCCAGCACTTGAAGTTACCTCTGCGTAAAGAAGCTGAAGGTACCTTGTCTGGAATGGAATTACAAACTCTGAATGGGCACGTGAGAGGAGGCGTGTTGTCGCTCGTGTGCGTCTGCTTTCAAAATTACAAATCGTTGGACGAATCTGAGTTTCGAGGGATCGTGGATGCAAACTCAATTCCGCACGAAATTCCAGCACCTGCTCTGGATGTTTCATTGGAGTTGTTTAGAATGTTGAAGCGAAACGAGACGAACGACCAAGTATTTGAAATTTTGGCGAGCAACTTATCGAGCGCAGCGCGAACGTGTTACAAGAGGAATAAAGCAGTAATTTTAGGAGACGCGCAAATGCTCGCCATGCAAGATCCTGAGACGAACTCGACTTTATACCAGCTCATCGGTACGTTGTGCCAAAACATTTTGAAAGAGTTGGAAGTTGATCACGTCGTCCAAGACTCGTGCTTGATGCCGATTGGATTTTCCTTACCGTTAGTTTCTTCTGATATTTATTGTGCCGAATTGACATCCACGGTGTCGTACGCTTTGAAGAAAACGCCGCCGAACGCTCCGCCGACGAATGAAGTGCTCGGGTGCATTGATTACTGTTGTGAAGTCGAAAGCGCTTCGTTGCGAGAAGAAGGCGAATCACCGAGCGTTCCAGCAAGATTTGATACCAGAGGTTTGTTTCAATCGCACATCGATCGATGGATCGAATCCGCTCGATTACGCTTAGAAGCCGGATGCTCGAACGCGTTGAACAATAAAGGCATTTCAGAAGCTGCTATGGACGATATTTACGCCGAAATGCATCTCGCTTTGGAAGGTTTTGAGAAAATTGTGACGCGTTGGCCAGATATCGGTTTGCCTTTGGAGGGGATACTCGTCGGCGCGGAGCGGCTGGTGTTGCTTCGCATTTACGAAACGGTCGAGCACTTACAACTCGGTCGTGACTTTAGAGATGCGGTTTCTGAAACGACTGCTCAAATGAATGGCCACAAGAGAAACTCCACAAACTTTAAATCGAGCGCGCGAGGCGGCGTCAGCAAATTCAGTCACAATAACAACACAAAGATGGATAATTTCATGAGCATGGCGAAAGATGCAAAGCGCGCTTTGACGACGTTTGGAAAAGCCACGACGTCGGCAGCAAAGGTTGCAAAACGTACGGTGACGAAAACTACGCAAGATTTGAAACGATTCGCTACGTTTGAGCGTCAACCGCAAGGTTTGCCCTCCGAGCTCGCGGCGGCCTTGAGTGCCGTAAAAGCCATGGAAATGTTTCGTCCAGAGTTGTGTCAACGCCTCTCAAAGTGGGTTGAAGCTGGACACGGTTGCGACGAGGAGTTTGGCAGAAGAATGGTTGAAGTTCTCGGCGAGCTGAGAGCACAGTACGCGGGATACATGCGAAGAGCAGTTGCTGGTGTTGCCGCGAGCGGGCCGTCATTACGTTTGGCGTTGAGAGATGCGAGACCGGATGCGCACATTGACGCGGTATTAGACCCCGTTTTAAAATACGTGGATGACATCTCTTCGATGCTCGCCCGCGCTTTGTCGCACAGAAGAGCGTACGTAGGTGTTCTCAGAGGTTTGTGGGATTCCATGGGGAGTGAAGCGCTGTTATTTTACGAAGAGGATTTGAAGCAACGCTCGAGCTGGACTCGTCGCGTGCTTGCGGCTGGTGCAGTTGAACGCATCGGTGAAATATTTCGCAGCATGATTCGCAACCAGTTGGAACAAGAAGTCAAGGAGAAAGATTTAGAAGCGCCCGCTCCGATTGCAAAACTGAACGAGTTGAACTCCTCGAGTGCGAATGGAGGAAGCATAAACGTATATTAGCTTAATTATGAACATTTTTTATTAATTTCATCGTCGCCAAGTATTTATTCAATGTGTATTTCAATCTTTTCGTTTGATAAAATCTAACGTCGCCGCAGCTCTTTCGCTCAAAGTTGAAGAGGAGATGTTTGCGTCTTTGCTATTCGATCCATCTCTTTCATTCAACTGTCTTCTGAGCTTTTCTGCTTCGTTCTTTGCTTCCTCTAATTCGAATCGGAGGGCTATATCGTCCGCAACACGATCCCCGGTGTTACCTGTCGCGAACTGTTTCCTCTCTAACATGTTATTCAACGCTCTCGCTTCCAAGCGTTCTTGAGCGCGCACCTGGTTCACGTGGTCCACCGTTTGTCTCACGTACACACCTATCCACAAAATGATAAACGCAAACGCAACGACAAAGTAGCCCGAATCGGGATTTCTATCCGCCACCGTTTTCAAGTGTCCGTGCACGTTCAAAACTTTGTGCAACTTTCTCAATCGTTTCGTCTGTTCGCTCTCATCCTTCGCACCGTTTTGGATGTGTTTTAACAAGGCTGGATTTTCGTTCCTCACTGGGTTTTCTAAATCATCCGCGGATGGAACGATCGTCCCTTTACCCAACACGTTGTTCTTCTTCTGTTGCGCGGAGAGAGCTCCTCCTTGTTGTTCCGCCATCGCTTGTTCCATGCCGGCGAATTGTTTCAGCGTTCTCGCCGCTTCCCCTGCGCCACACAAAGAAGAGAAGAGCAGCACGCATAATACCATCGACGACGAGAGGAGAAGGAAGGAGAAAGAAGAGCGTTTTTTGCGCCTTGCCATCGTCGCTGCCGTTCTCATGATGATGACGATGTTTCTTTTTCTTTTCCCTTCTCTTCTTGTTCTTGTTGTTCTTGTTCTTCTGTTGTTGTTGAGAGGATCTTCTTCTTCTCGTGTAATCCGCAAAACACAGAAAGAGGTGTGCTGAAGAATGATGTTTTCTTCGAATCTTCTTCTGCATGGTAAAAGTTGTTTCTGTGTGAAAGAAACGTCACAAGAACACATAAAAAAATAATATTATGCGGTCGTCGTGTGCTCATCATCATCACTCGTGCAGCAGCACGGTAGCATCATCTACATCTTCTTCATCTTCTCCTTCTTCGCGTGCCGCAAAATCGCACCTGACTGGAAGAAGAAGCCATCATCATCCTTCTCAAAGAAAGAGCATCACATCAGTTAAAATTTTCCAACAAGATAATGGACAGAAAACAATCGACGATGGGATGCCCACAAGAGACGAAGAACAGGAAGCGATTGAAGCGTTAGAGGCTATATTAGAAAAAGACAAGTTTAAAAAGTTGGTGTATGAACCGCAAGGGTATCTGTTACAAACTGTTCAGGAAGGTCAGAGTGGTGAACGAGTCACCATCGAGGTGGGACCGACGGCTGAGAAAAAAAGCCAGAGGAAATTTTTGTTCAAGAAAGTCTTAGCGACGGAGAGCTCCATCATAGCGTACGAAGCGTTGAGACCATTAGGGATTGTATTTGAGGTGGACACGTTTGGATTCTTACGAGTGGTCGATTTTAATCCCACGTCCAAAGCGTACCAACGCGACGCCGTCCAACGTTTACAACCGGCGACGTCGATGTCGCAATCGCCAGCCATCGGCGACGTGTTGAGAGGCTTCACCGCGGTATCCATTAAATACGGGCCGCGAGCGGCTTTACTCGGAGATCTATCTGGAACCAAACGGATGGTAGTCACCTACGGAGTGGATAATCAAACGAGCAGATCAATTTTCAAGGCGTTGGCGAGCGGTACGGTAGCAGACGGACCGATGACGTTAGTGTTGGAAAGAGCGAAGGATCCGAAAGAGAGGACAAACTGGAAGCCCGAAGAGATTCCGACGGAAAACGTACGAAGAGAGGCGGAAAAGAAACAAATATTCGTCGACGATGGATTCTCGACGGCAAATGCAACGTTTGCAGCGTTATCTTCCGCATTTATATTGCTCTTATTAGCCGGCTTTAGTTAAATAGAAAAGAGATTAGATTACTATGTTTTTGTATTTTGTACGTTTTCTGCTGCTCCTTATGTAATTGTTTGTGTGTTGTGAGTTGTTCAAATGTTTATGTTATTAAAAAGTCATCGCTTGCGCTTCATTTCTGATGGTTTCAAACAACGCGGAAGATAAATACCTCTCACCAAAGGATGGAAACACGGTAGCAATTAATTTTCCAGCGTTTTCTTCTCTCCCGGCGAGCTGAATCGCCGCCAACGCGGCGGCGCCGGAGGAAATACCAACCATCAATCCCTCTTTCAAAGCTAAATCTTTTGCGCACTCAATGGCATCGTCCGAGGCGATTTGAATGACCTCGTCGATGATGTCAACATCGAGAACTCCCGGGATAAATCCGGCACCAATGCCTTGAATTTTATGCGGACCTGGAGAACCGCCGGACAGGACTGGAGATTCCGCCGGTTCCACCGCGACGATTTTTATGTTTGGATTTTTCGATTTCAAATAACGCCCGGTGCCGGTAATGGTCCCGCCAGTTCCGACGCCGCAGACTAAGATATCAATCTGACCAGCCGTATCTTCCCAAATCTCCGGACCAGTCGTCTCGAAGTGCACCTGCGGATTTGCCGGGTTCTCAAACTGTTGTAAAATAACTGAATCTTTGCTCTCTTTCGCAATCTCTTCCGCTTTCATCACCGCGCCTTTCATCCCTTTCGCCGGGTCTGTCAACACTAAGTTCGCCCCAAATGCCTTCAACAAGATTCTTCTCTCTAAAGACATCGACGCGGGCATGGTTAAAGTCAAATCGTACCCTTTCGCCGCGGCAATAAATGCCAAGCCGATGCCGGTGTTCCCCGACGTCGGTTCCACGAGTAAAGACTTCCCCGGCGATATCGCCCCTTCTCTTTCGGCAGAGTTTATCATCGCTAATCCAATTCTATCCTTCACCGAACAGCACGGTTCCATGATTTCCAATTTCGCCGCGACTTCTGCTTTCGTTCCTTCGGTTACTTTATTCAAATATACCATCGGCGTGCATCCGACCAACTGCGTGACTGAGTCTGCAATGTTCACTCGAGATTGCGCATTCGTCTGTTTATAATAATTACACGTTTGTTATTTTTATGTGAGCGTGTATGATGATGAATGAGAACAAAAGTTAGCGCGCGGACGCGATGATGGAAGCTCGAGGACGTGCGCGCATACAACGACAGAGAGAAAGAAAGGGAAAGAAGAAAGAGTTGTCGTTCGTCGCGAGGAGAAGTCATTTGTTTTGATCGAAAATGAATTTGTTTTACTCATACTCGAGAAAAAGGGTAAATTGATGATGACGATGATGAATAATAAAACGTACCGTCACGTTGATGCTTTTCTTGCTCCTTTGCTTCGGTGACGCGCGATACTGCTTCTTGAGTAAAGATGATGATGAAGATGAAGAAGAAGTCGATGATGGTCGAGCAATCATCGATCGGGTTGTGGTAGTAGAAAACATATTTTTATTCTACTCGTAATGGAGACAATTCAGTTACGCATCAGCAACAAGAGGTTTTTTGTTGTTCCAAAAACCTTCCTTTCCTTCTTCCCGGGCTTTTTCGTCTCACCAATTTTTTGGTCTTTTTTGGTCCCTGTCTGTCTTTTCAACTCCACAAAAACAACAAACAAAAAACGCACGCACCTCCAAAAGGCATGCAAAGATTTGCTGCGCTCAGAACTTCTACGGCGACTACTACGACTACTACTAAGGCTGTAAAAACATCATCCAGAAGAAGATATTTAAAATCATCTTCTGCTGCTGCTTCTGCGAATACTTTTCAAACTCCTACGAGAAGAGTTTCTCTTCACTTTGCGCGAAGAAAGTCATCATCACGCGTCAAAACGCCATCAACGTCATCAACGACAACGAAGACACATACTAAAAAAATCATCGTCGCGATGGCTTCTTCTTCTTCTCCGTCTTCTCAAACACCAACGGCTGAGTTTATCGAAAACTTCAACCGAGACTATTTGCAAAGACACAAATCTTACGAGGATAATTTTTGGGAGACGAAAATGGATTTAAAGGGTAACTCCGTGGAGAACTTGAACACGTCGTTCAACGCTTTAGAGACATTCTTGGGTGACCAGAAAACGTTAGAGAAAGTGAGAGAGTTGTTGAAACGAACCGACGGAAGCGTCTCCGAGGAACAGAAAATTGTTTTGAACCAAATCGAAAAGACTTTGAAGTGTTACATCGTCGAATCGGACGATGCGAAAGCATTGAGAGAATCTATGATGAAGAAAGAAGGTACTTTACAAAAATCCAGAAACAACTTGAAGACGCAATACACGGACAAAGACGGTAAGGTTGTCGACACGACGCCGACGGTCATTCGAACCAAAATGCGTTCGGATCCAGAGGAAAGCGTTCGGAAATCGTGTTGGGAAATGTTGAGGAAAAACGGTCCGTTCTTATTGGATAACGGTTTCTGCGACATCATCAAAGAACGCAACCGCTTCGCTCGCGAGCTCGGCTTTGAAGACTTTTACGACTTGAAAGTAACCAACGCCGAAGGGTTCTCGAAGAAAAAATGTTTCGAAATGCTCGATGGTTTAGAGCAAGCGACGAAGCCTTTGCTAGACAAAGCCTTGGAAATGTTGAAAAAGGAAAAGGGGGAGGACG
>Ga0115554_1000437_pt1 | contig 28430 bp, 17 predicted proteins | sample COGITO_mtgs_1104_3_FD_87283 | JGI IMG/M metagenome (GOLD analysis project Ga0115554, IMG submission 87283) | Pelagic marine microbial communities from North Sea - COGITO_mtgs_110404 | ecosystem: Environmental > Aquatic > Marine > Epipelagic | place: Germany:Helgoland, sampling site Kabeltonne... | reverse complement strand
GGGCGGGGGGAGGGGGGGGGGCGCTGTCGGGGGGGGGGGGGGGGGGGGGGGGGGGGGGGGGGGGGGGGGGGGTTAGGGTGTGTTTTTGGAAATGGTTTGTTTGGAATTCTGCCGAGATGCATACAATCTACGTCCTGATCTATACACACACACACACACACACACACACACACACCATCGTCGCCTGTGCTTCACCGTCCCTTCGCGCTCACCCAATACACCGGGGGAAAAACAAAATCAAACAATAAAAATCTCTCACCATCAAGATAAAGATTCTCCGCTGCCCTGACCGTAAACTCAACATGTTCGCTCTGATTATTCGCGTGCGGCGGTGGCGCGTGTTGTTGTTGCTGCTGCTGTTGATTGTTATTCTCAGCGGGGGCGGCATTGGCCAGAGGAGGGGGGTTGGGAGGGAGATCGTGAGGTTGTTGGGGGGGATTATTGTTGTTGTTGTTGTTGTTGTTGTTGTTGTTGTTGTTGTTGTTGTTGTTGTCGTCGTCGTTGTCGTTGTTGTTGGGAGGGAGATTATTCGCAGGCGGGGATCCACCACGACTACCCGGACTACGGTTGTGGCGGTTCATTTTTCTTTGGTTGCTTTCTGGTTTGGGTTGGCTGGCTGTCTTCTTTCTCGGGGTGATTTTATTTCACCAAACAATCAGAGATTCAAAAAACAGGACAACGATGATTACACAATCAAGTGATCGATTCGATTAACCTCACGAACTGAACAGGTATTTCAAATGGTGGAGAGAGAATATAATGTCCTCAGAGGCGCCGTTTGTTTCGGTAGGGTTCTTGGTCTGACACCTACAAGTGGGCCAAAAGCAATTTAGAGTGAGATCGGCGTCTTCTTTGACCTCTTAGAGAACAGTCAGAAGAAGGTAGGCGGTCACAAAGATCAAGGAAGATTCAAAGTTTTCCTCGCCTCTTCCTTTGGTTGTTATACAGCCTGTTTATTTCGGGGAATATTATGCGCCGAAGTAGGTACGCTTATTAAGTGTACGGGAGAGGCTTGTAAAATAAATGGACAGGAATTGAATGGTTTTGATCAAAACTATGGGGAGGAAAACCCCCAAAGTTTTTCTTTATCTTGAAATGTCTGCTGCTGTTCAATCATTTAAAAAAAATTAAACGGCTTGGGGTCGTCTGGGTGGGTTTACTTGGTTATTATTTGTTTGGTTTTGAATGATTTGACTTTAAAACAGGCTCATAAAAGACACCTCCCTGAGCCCTACCCCTTCCTTTCCAAAAACCTTCCTCTCACAAACTACCTCCGAAATGTTCTGCCGCACCCTCGCATTCCGTAAGATCCTGCAAACACACACCTCTCTCCAGACTCTCTTAACTACATCATCTCTCCCGCTATCATCAGTTGTTGGTTGCTTTGCATACGGCAGCGGTTATTTATCTCAGGATGTCAGTGATTTCTCTCCGAGCGCTCCGTCATCGTCGTCAGACGATAAGGACAAGAAGGATAAGAAGACACCGATGTTAGACCTGATAATAATAACCTCCTCCCCCTCGTCATTCCACACCTCGAACCTCTCCTCTCGTCCCTCAGATTACGCTTTAATATCCCGCCTTCTCGGGGCATCCTTTGTCACCTCCCTCCAATCCCCCCCCCCGTCTATTGGTCTCCCTTCCTGTGGAAAATCCTATTTTAACCCTATGTGTAATCTCTCGCCTGAACAGTTGTGTAAATACGGGGTTATATCCCAAAAGGATCTTTTGGATGATCTGGAGAATTGGCGGGGCCTTTATGTCGCTGGGAGACTGATGAAGCCTGTGGGGTGGATAATTGAGGGGGAAAGGGTAATGGAAGGTGTAGCGAGGAATTTGAGACAGGCGGTTAGTGTTGGTATAATCAACTCCCGTCGAATATCATCGTCATCGTCATCATCCTCCGATAATGGAGAAGAAACGATCATCCTCCCCAAGCGACAAATATACTCCTCCATCGCCTCTCTATCCTATTCTGGTGATATCAGATTAGCTATTGGTGCCGAGGACCCAAAGAAGGTTACGAAACTCCTCGGCCCCCCCGGATCAGTGATGGAGAATCTCTGGGACCAGACATATCAGGATGTAATTAAACAAGTGGTGGAAGCTGGAGGCTTTGGGGAGATTGTGGATGGTGGTGTTCGAGTTGGGAGGAGGGAGGAGGGGGGGTATGGGGAGAATGGAGGGGAGAGGGCGTTGTGGATGGGCGTGCCGGAGAGTGTTCGAACTGAGACGATGCTTCGTCTCCGCTCCTCCTTCTCCTCCTCTTCTTTCGCAGACTCTGCCCGGATTGAAGATACGCTTAATGAAGTACTGCAAAACCGCGTCCAAACGAGTAGCGCTATGCAGACGTTGAAAGGTGGATTGACGGCAGGCGTGGGAAAGAGTTTGATGTATGCGGGGGAGAAATTTAGGAAGGGGGGGTGGTTTTTATAGTTTATAAAGAAGACAAAAGTGAAAGTGAAGAGGAAAGTATACCTGTGCACGTTTTTATTCTATTGATTGAATCTACTTGTATTGCATCTTATGCTATCGTTGTTATAGACTGCGTTTTACTATCTCTCTGCGATTAACAACATGCCTTCACTCCAACGGATACTCCAGAGGGATAATTTTTTCCGACTTAACCGACTGACCCATAAATGTCTGCATCGCGGCCGGATGCACAAACTGCTTGGCAGGTCCAACCCGGCCAACGCTTCCAAAAAAAACGCGCCGTCTGATTCGTCCAATTGGATGTAACTTGCCATACAGGATGGGCAAAAAGCGACACGACAGCCCGGTAAAAAACTTCGTCCTTTAGCATGAGGGACGTCACAGGGACATTTGGCCATTCTTGATACGAATATCCGAATATCCGATGAATGAGATATTTGAGTTATTTGAGAAATAAAAATATCAAAAATCCTACCCGTAAACCAACTCAACTCAACCTGTAAAAAACACCTAGCCATGAGCTGTAAAACGTGTGTGCTCTTTGCGCTCTTCGTTGTGTTCAATCTTTGCAGTCTTTGTCAACCCCATCAGTTCTCAACATTAACCTCCGGTCGTGATGCCCAAAATACAAGCCCAAATATTCTTCTCATAACATCTGACCAGCAACGAACCGACAGTATCAACGCCTACAATGTTATCGACGGTAAATCAAGTAGTATACAGTCGCCCAATCTGGACAGACTTGCAAGTGAGGGTGTTATATTTAAGGACTCCTTCTCTGTGTCTCCTGTTTGTTCTCCTTGTAGGAATTCACTACTCACCGGTGTGCATGTACCTGTGCACGGTGTAGTTGAGAATACGGTAACACCTCACAAGGCAGGGCTTACGACGTATCCAGATTTACTTGAAAAAGAAGGGTATTATAATCTGCTGATTGGGAAATCTCACTTTTCTCCCATGCCTAAATCGTTTCACTACACTAACGTGCATACAGGCAACACTGACATGAGGTGTCAGAATTACACTGAATGTGATATTGACGAGGACGATTTTTTGGAGACGTACTTAGTCAACGATGCTATGGATCAAATCAAAAAACATGTGGAGAAGAGTTCGGAAGATCCATTTTTCCTCCATTTGAGTTTTGTGAGCCCCCACCCGCCGTCAACGCCCCCCTCTCCATGGGAGTCAAAGTACGTCGATGCCGACCTTCCGGATCTGAACTACCGTCCTGGTGACATTGAAAAACTACCTAACCAAACGCGCATATTACTAGGCTTGACAGAGAACCCTCCTGAGACTCAATCCAGGGCGAAAGCTTGGTTGAATGAGGATGGCACTCCTAACTATGATGTCATCAACAAGGAGAGAAGACTTTACTACGGCCTATGTGCTTACGTTGACGAGCAGGTGGGCAGGATAGTCGACTTTGTCGACAGCGCTGGAATCGGGGAGAATACTCTGGTCATATTTACTTCAGATCATGGGTCGTTCTTGTATGACCACGGGATCGACAATGACAAGCACGGGTTTATGGACAGTTCTCTGCGTGTCCCATTGATAATGAGGATGAAAGGGACCTTGCCAGCGAATGTTACCAAAACTTTTGCGAGTACATTGGATGTAACGGCAAGTGTCCTTGGTGCTGCTAATGTTGTAAAACCAAACCAGATTGGCTATGGCTCAGATGCGAACACGACCTCTTTTTTCATGTCTGGATATGATTTGTTTTCCCCGATGAAAATGAACGAGAGGGTATACCACAAACAGCTTCCACGGAGGGCTGTCGCCAGCACAGAGTTCAGAGGATACGCAGTTTGCACGACAAAGTACAAACTCATGTATTTCACAGAACAAGACGAAGTGAAGCTCTTTGATAGGATAAACGACCTCAACGAAGTTAATGACTTATCTACAAACAAGGATTACGACGTGGTAAAGAATAAGCTTTTACTTGCCCTTCTCCGCTGGAGGAGCCAGCAAGATGATTTGCAGTGGGCAATGGAAAATTGGGATAGTGCTGCGGAGGTAGGGATTCGAGCACGAGATGATGCCTCTGTATTGAGTGGTATAGTTGCCGAAGAAAATTTGCAAGTTGCAGCGGATATAGTTGACAAAATTGTCATCTAAGCCAGATGTGAACTTAAATGTTTTGTTCGCTTTGCTTTATGTTTCTGTGTTCAGTTTAGTTTAGTTAAATAATGAGCAAGTATTTTGACCCTAATTAAGTTCTAATTTCTATTTTTTGAGTTTTTGAGCAAAAAAAATGCTTCGAAAAAATCGACAGCCTCCTCCTTGTTCAAATGGTAATCCTCTCCTTGAAAAAATGGGATTTACATCCGAATCTGAGGAGTCATACTCAGAAGAGGATTACGGCGACGAGTCATTTGAATCTGAAAAATCGTCCAATGCTTCTCCTAAACCAAGCCCCAAACTTACTTCCTTGCAGCAGCCTACATCATCCCATTGGTTGAGCAAACACGTTGGACACGAAGAGGCTAATATCCTTGGTATTGAAGCTCTTGACGATATTGTAGCCAGCGCGGATGCCTATATTGACAGAAAATCCTCTCCTTCAAAGACGGTTCCAAGTCCGTCAAGGATTTCCTCCAGCTTGCCCAGTGTGGAACCTAAGAAACCGGACTCAGGTGACAACATCAAGGGAATGAGCGACCTTGACGATTTGCTTGCGCATTTGGACCAGTACGAAGACCCTGTGGAGACTGCTCCCGAGGAGGTAATTGCAGCTAGTAAAGCCAGCAGCAATGCACCTGCTTTGATGAAATGGGCAAGGAAAAGCAAGGAGACCGTAAATGTGGTTGTGGAGAGGGATGGGCCGGGAGTCGAGTCATCAAGTATGAACGAAGCGACGGGGTCTTCTGCGACGTCAACGAAGCCAGATGCCGTCGTCGGCCTATCAACAACAGTCGTGTCAACACAGCAAATATCTGAGATTTCCGAAGCCTCCTCTGGCAATAGCAAAAAAACAGAAAGCCCGCGAACGAAGCTCGCAGAAACGTCAAATTCAGATACACTTCCTCCATCCTCTCATTATGCGAAACATCCCAACATTGATGACGAAAACGACAATGATGACGATGAGTACATGAACGATAGCTTCCACCAAAATGAAAGCCTCGATAAGGGTGTTGCTTCATCGATTCTTGCACCGGCCACAGAGCAATTGAAGTCGTCCGAAGGCAAGATAAAAGTCGAGCAGCAACAGCAGCATCACCACCACCACCACCACCACCATCAGCAGCAGCACCATCAGCAGCAACAGCAGCAGCAGCAGGGCTTGAAACATAATCATTCATACGAGAACACATTAAGCGACGAAATGTTGCTCGAAATTTTGAGAGCAGACGTGAAAAAGATTCAGGGGAGTTCTGTTGAAGAGGAAGGGTTCGTTCTAGGGAAGGTGAAAGCTTTACCGAGCACCAAGGGGGACGGGAGGATAATTGGCTATACAGGTCCTCAAGTTGATAGAGACATTATACTCGAAGACGAAGGAAAAACAGATGATGAGGGAAATGGCGACATTGTAGTCCCGAGCCGTGGTGGAATCGAAATAGAATTTGAGGATTCGATCCCCAGTGTTCTTCCAATTGACTACAGTACTGCGGGATCCGAGAAAAATAGGGTAAAAACGAGCACTTCGAGGCGCAAGAAAGGGGCTCTGCCGGTGATGGAACCCCAAGCAACAACAAAAAGAACAAGGGCGACAAAAACAACAACAACTACTTCTGCAACAAGAGATAAAAAGACGACTGCAAATATACAGAAGGTGGCAATGACAAATTCGATTCCTACTGTACTAAAAAGCAAACTCGCCGACGACTCTACGTACAATTGCGCTTTTCAGACTTCATATGTTAGTCTACTGTCAAGAATCTCGAGTTCGAGTCAGGAATACTTGGCCACAACCAAGCTCAGTAGAGAAGAAATGCAGATGGAGAACGCCCTTGCCGAGTGCGTTAGGGACTTGTTCGGTTGCAAAGATATCATTGATGTCATAAAGATGGGGTGTCTCAAGAAAATTGAAAAGGGGAAATCGGGGCCTTAAAGCTAAAAAAAGCGAAATGTTGCCTAGAAAAACAAGCAACTAACATTTTTCCAAAATATGTGTTCCATTTTATGGTCGTGGGGGGACAATTTGGCTCAGAGGGCGACAAGGGGGGGGAGGGGGGATACTCCCAAGCGTGCCAACAGAGACCTCGCTGTCCCTGGAAGCTTGAGGAGGAGGGCCGGATGGAGGGCCAATAGAGCTTGGTCGATTTGGGGGCAATCCGCTGGGCGGTCGCTGGCTCAAAGGTCGCGAAGATGGAGGGCCGATGCTGGCTCCACGAATTCGCTCTGAGATAGGCAACACCGCTTCATCGCCAACTTGTCCTCCAAGATCAGTGAACAGGTGATTCACACTGTCCCTCTCTGAGGGAGCAGGAGTGGGAGCTGTGGGAGGGGGGATGTCAAAGGCGACCTTCTTGCAAACGTTCTTCTGCATCTGTCGCTCAAGCTTTTTTTTTGCGAGCATTTTTTCGATGGCATTGGCTGTATCGCTCGTATCCCCTTGAGAAAAAATCATTTTTGTGGTATCTTCCTTTGTGAGGAGCTGGTTTTTCCCTGTCCGAATTTTCTTTTCCTTTGCGGAATCTTCCATCTGCTTCAAGAACTTGTACTGAATAACCGAGCGTTTCACTGCAGCTCGAAAGTTTGCACGTACTTGATTTTTTCGGCGGAGCTCGGCCACTTTTCTATCTCGCTCTTTGACTTCCTCCAGCATCCTGCGCTTCTCCTCTTCCTCTTTGGTTTTGCTTTCAACCTTGGCCATAGTCGCAGCCTGATGCATTTTGATCTCCCGCTTGACGTCACTGAGGTCGGTCTCTAGCATTACTTTCTCACTCTTTGGTCGGTTTAATTTTTGTGAGAGTACACGCTCCGACTCAGCCGCAAACAACAAGTCCGCATCTGTCGATCCTGTGGACATCTCAGAGACGCGATCTCCAATCTTCTTGGCTGCCTTGGGTATAGGAGGGGGGGCGCTAACTTTCAGAGACTTGACTCTATCTCCCGATTCATCTGGAACAGAAGTTGTACAGGCCTCGGCGCTTTTCTTCACCGGAAATTTGGTATTTTCCAAAAGAGCTTCCTTCATTATTTTGTCCGCCTCGAGCTCCTTTTCCTTCCTTGCTCTACGGCTAGTGTCGAAAACTTTCTTTTGGATTTTCGCCTCGCATATGATGTCTTGCTGAATGGTTGACTGGATAGCCTGCAACCAAGCTGTCTGGTCTGCTTCATGGTCGGCAGCCAGTTCCAAAGACCCATCAGAAGTCACTATCTCAAACCCAAATTTCTGCCCTTCCCCCTTGCCTCCTCCCAAAGACCCCGCAGGGATCTTATGAACACTGCTGTTGGCATCAAGCAGCACGCTCCCTCGTACAACACCATCTGGGTCGCCTGCGGGGGACTTGTAGAAAAGACGCCGAGAGTCACAATCCAGAACAATTTCTCTCTGCACCCAAGGCCGGATAAAGGAAAATCTCTTTCCCCTCCCGCGCTTCCACAAGGTGCCAACCCTGTCAAAGGGGGCCGGAAGACACGCTAAACGCAGCGTATAAGCGTCCAGGGAAGCCATAGAAGCCACACTCATGCCTGCAGTTGTTCTGAGATCTATTCAGAAAGTAGTCTGTTCTGCTGAGAGAATTAAGAGACCACAGGGCCTGATTTTCTCAGATTTATTGAGAATGGACGTATTGTTAATGAGATTGACGCTGTAAGCGAGAGAACTCAGGAAAAGAAGATTCCCCTTTTTTATCAGTTTGTCAGTTCTCTCCGTTCTGACCCGTTCGTTCTGACCCGACGACCCGACATCCGACATCCGATCCACTTCAGTCCAAGATTTTTTCCCTTTCCTTAAATGATAATTAATGAAGGGGAGACGGAATGAAATCGCCAGCGCGCAAACGAAAAGCTGATTTAAACTCGTTTTTGGAATCGACTTACTTTTTGTCGCATAAACCAACCCCCTACAGCTGCACCTCATCTACTTCAGTTTCGACACCTTCTAAGTTAGATAATTACGGTGGAAATACTTCCAGTATCAAGAAAATTTCAACAAAACTCAAGGGAAAAGATGAAGTAAGCTGGACATCTGTTTTCGATGATATTGATTACGCTAAGGGTTTTCTAGGTGAAACTACCGACCAGGGCTACAGGAAAGAGAAGTTAGCAAGCAGAAGGCGACAAAGTGTTCTTAAGGGGGGGGCGGCGAGAGAACTGAACTCGCTGGAGTTGGATTTGCTAAAGCGGGCTAAAGAAAATGATGCTCAGAAAATAACAAGCCGGGCAGTCAAAGAAGGGTTTAGTATTGTTGATGTACTTGAGAGTCTTGGCAGGTGTAATGAGGTTATTGACGAGCACAGTGCCTACGCGAGGAAGGGAGCATCGTTTGTTTCTGATGATGGCACCGTATCAAAGGTTGCGAAACTAGGTGCCAAAACAATGACGGAAATTGTGGAGGAGGAGATGGATGACGATGTTATCAGCGATGGAGATGAAGCAACACGCATCGAGAGACGGGGGAGTTTGGAATTACAGATAAAGAGAGACGATACATATGCCGAAGAAACTATCAATGAACTTTTCAAACATAGAGAAGAAAAAAGGCAAAAAAGAAATAACCCTGCTGCTTCAGAAACAGTAACGAAAACAGCTGCCAAGAAAAGACAGCCAGAATGCCAGTCAGGAATCCAGCCGGAAACAATGGAGATAGGGCGCAAGCCCACAGGTAATGATAGTGTTGCGAAAAAAATTGAAGAAGAAAACGAAACCCTAAAAGATGCCGTTTCTCTGCAAAGGTCTATGGAGCTAAAGCAATACTACAACAATGTTGAGATTGCAAGCGCGCGAATCGATGCTGTGCTACATAAACTCAACGCTCCCCCGCCTTCAGAGCACACTAGTAGCATTGCAAACACAATTAGCGGCTGGCAGGACGAGCTTAAACTTGATAACCACACCGAATATGCTAGCGTAAGGTTTGCAGAGGACAACGACAGATTGGTGAGGGCCGAATTGGACCGGGAGATTGACCGCTTAGAGTCAGATCTCAATAACGAGCCTGAGTTTTTGACTATTCAGAGCGTGTTTTACTGGACCAATAAGAAAAAAGACAGACTCGAAATGGAGTTGAACAATTTAAGGAAGATGGACCAGGATAACTTTGCAATTGGTTCCCTCCTGGAAGAGAGTGAGAATGTTGTAGAGGAAGGATACAAGGAGAAGGACGTGCTGAAGACGCAACTTAGGGAGCACTTTCACGAATCTTTATTGAAGAGGAAGAGAGAGTGGTTGATGGCTTTAAAGGAGAAGAGAGACGTCGTCGAAAGAGCGAAGCAAGAGGAGAAAGAGAGAAGAATGAGGGAGACGAAAGAATTAGAAGATATGTGCAATAGTATAAGAATTGAAATTACGTCACTTGATGAGCAGATTTTGAACAGTGGCGTCCAAGAAAACATGAAGAGTGAAAGCTACATTGCCTTGACGAAAAAGCATGAGCAAAAACAAAAACATCTCATGGAAATCATTAATCGGCAGCAGAAAAGAATCAATAAGCAACAGGCAAAAATCCAGCTGCTTGAGGAGGAGGAAGACGAGCTGCAAAATTTCTTGGAAGAACTAAATGCTAGCAAGGCTATGGCAAAAGATAGCGAAAATCAGGATATTATCCGGCACACGATCAAAGAAATCCGTTCTAGTTACAAGAATGCCCAGCAAGTTAGGGAGATGAAAGAGGCGAGGGAAAAAAGTGGAGGGGGGAGCAGAATGAGCGCAATGTTTGAGGTTACAAGGAAGGCGAGCATACTTAACAAAGCTCCTTCAGGTCTGCGGCGAGCAACCTCGATAGGCGGTCGGCGGAGAGGGGCAGCCACAACAATTAATGCGTTGGATGCCCTGCAGCAGTACAAAGCTGTTCTCTTTAGTGAGAATAGGAGGCTGCAGGGCGCCTTAGAAGAGGCGATGGATCACCTCGGAATCGACAAAGAGCGACAGACGCTGCTGAGGGAGAGCACAATAAAACTGAACGAGGTACTAGATGAAAATGCGGAACTTGATAACAAGACGGAGATATTTCAAAACCAAATCGACGAGATGGACTCCTTGCTGTACAAGCTGTCAACGACGAACACGAAACAGATTGATGCATCGCAGCTTCAGGGTATGGGGGGGAGTGGCAATAGCGCGGTTGAAATCCTTGGGGGTGGTAACATGAGCACCGAGTTTGAGAAGGAACACAAGAGAATTAGTAAGATTTTGGGTGGTATGAGGGAAGAACTTGGGAAGGTGTGGGACCAAAACAAGCAGGCTAGAATGAAAGGAGGCAATTGGGCAAGGGACAGGACGATTAACGCGCGGGCGATTACTTTGTTTGCTTCCCTGAGAATACAAATATTCAAAACTGCTGACCGACTTCTCAGCAAACTTAACAGCCTGACCATGCGAAAAGACCCCATTACTGCATTTTTCGAAGGCCGAGAGCTGCCGAGCTTCCAAGTCATCGATGTACTCCGAAACCTCAGTATCGATAGTATGCTCAAGGCGAGCAGGATGGTGGGCTGTAAGATGAGCAACGATTTGGACATGCACATTGAGGGTGCGGTCATGGGTGGGACCGAGTTGAACCAAAAAGACAGCGATGAGATCTACAGCGCTGTAAGCGCTGCGCACATGGTAGTGTGCGCGCCTAAGACCTTCCACCTGGGAGACGTAACGCACGTTCGAGCCCAACTGGAAAACGCCGCCATGGCATTTGAGGCAAGCAACTTGCTTTTCAAGCTTAAGTGCTCGTTGGATATGCTTAAGAACGCCAGAGTAAATGGCCTCACGAGAGGATATGCGCTCAAGTGTGGGGAGGAATTAATCCACGTGTGCAGTGTGATGACGGGGGGGGGTCTCGGAGATGACAGTGAGCGTTTAGGGGAGAAATTGAGCCTTCGAAGCAGGAAAATTTTGCACGCGGCGATTCTTTTGGTCACGGTAAGTTACGCGACTAGGGGAGGTATCAACATCGACGGAAAGGTACACGACGATTTGCAAAATCTTATGGAATTCTTCGATGACGACGAGAACGGAGGAGCGAGCATTGCCATAATGGGAAAGTGCAATTTGATTTTGGCACTTATTACCATGAATGAATTGGCGGGTGTTGTTACTGTTCCACCGGGTTTTTATAGGGCCAAGAAGACTGTCGAAGAGTGCGTCGAGAAAGGGGTCGATCTGAAAGTTGGCGATCTCAACTTCGTGGAGACCCTCATTAGCGAGCTCCATGGTGGGTTAAAAGGAGGAACAGACGGTTCAAATCTGGTTGTCATCCAGGGTGCTCTCAGCTTCTTGAGGGGGCACACCAGAGGGATAGCAGACATTGAGGAGAAGGAGAGAAAGATGAAAGAAATGGAGATGGAGACGATCAAAGAGGCCGAAATCATCTTGGAAAAAAGGTTTCGGAATGCCAGTATGTCTGCGTTGAAAGAGACAAATGGAGAAGACGGAGAGGATGAAGTAGACTGGAAAGGCGACGAGGCGGTAGAACTGACAAAGGGTGGTGAAGAGGGATTGGATAAGGAATCGATGTCAGTGCCGGCCACTAACTCGTTGGACGAAAGCGCGTCGAAATATGCGCAACTATTGGAAGAAAAGCGTGCACCAATGCTCTCGATCCACTCCGAACGAGATGATCGATTTAGCAAGATTTTTGAAACGACCGCCAAAATCAAAGCATCTGCACCAAGTTCAGCGTACTTAGCTGCTGCGGGTGGAAAATCCGTCAAAATGAAGGGTGCTGCGCTCGGTGTCAGAGCGGCAATTGGAGGGTTTATGGCGGGTGGTGCGACAAAAGAGGTTGGAAGCGAACCTCAATCGCCCCTTAGCCCGCATTCACCCAGTAGAGGCAGGTCAAGGAGCTTATATCGGGGCGGAGATGCTGGTGCAAGTGCGCTTGCAAAACTCAGAGAAGGTATTGGAACGGGTGCAGCTGCCGCGGCTGCTTCCGAGAACAAAAATACCCGGGGACCTATTGTGACGTTGCACGAAGAAGAGGAGAAGAAGGGCGAAGAAGAAATTCTCATCTGGGACAATACAGCAGAGCTTGATAAACGGGCCACTTTTAAAATCATCCAAGAAGACCTTATGGAAACTGATAGCATGATGGGACACCGGCTGGGTGCAATCTGGAAAAATTTGGATAATTTGATTTTTAAAAGGGCCGAAGCGGAGAGCGTGGAAAAAGAAATTGAGCAAGTCTCTTTGGAAATTGACGGGCTTGTGAAGTTGGAGAAGGAAATTACCAGGGTATTCGGCAATCTTGGCGCTGAAGAGGGGGGGGAGGATGGGGGAGAGACAAGTGCACCTAAGAAGAAGCCGCCGCTGACCGGGGAAGAAGAAAAGGCGGAAGAGAGCAGATGGGACAATATAATTTCAGTCCCACCGCGACTGAGTGGGGGGATCTTGGACCGAAATGCCCTTTCTCAACAACTACTCGCACTGAAGAAAGAAAGCATTTCACTCGGCCATAAACTGAACCCCTTGCAAAGCCGGCGCCGGTCAACTGTGAACTTTGTATCCCAGATGATGTTCACCAAAAAGGTCGGGTCGACTTGGAAACGAGCGGTGACAACAAACAAGTTGGATAACAGTAGGAAGCTTGTTGAACAACTTGCGAGGAAGAAGATAGACTTAGAAAAGGAAATCGAGGGCCTTAGGCAAAGGGAAATGGGATTCGTTAAGAGCAAAGTGCAGGTAGAGATTGACGATTTGATTGATAAAAACCTGGAATTGGACGAGAAGATCAAGGCGGATGCAAGGCAGAATGTTGCAATAAAGGCAGAACTGGATAAGAGGACTTTGTTTATGAAGATTGCCGATGAGAACAACATGGTGAGAACCCTGCGGGACGACATAAGAAAACTCAAGGAAGAACAGGAGGAAATGGATGCCAAATTGAAGTTAGTTAGGAGCGGTAAAGCTGACCACGAAGAGATTTTAATTAGTCCGGAAGACAGAGAGGAAATGGAGGAGAATATGAAAAGGTTAAGAAAGACAGTGAGAATGTTTCACAGAGCTATCAAGCAATGTCGACGAAAGTGGGATCAGATGAAAGCAGAGGGTAAGGTTCCAGGGATCGGAAAGAATGCACTTTCGAAGGCCACAACTGTTAATAAAGTCCTCAGCGCTTTTGGGGCCAGGGGATTGGGGGGTGCTGAGGGAAGACTTGGCGGACAGAGTAATTTGAAGGATGCTGCCAATAAAGTCAAGGTTATGCAAATTGCTTTCGGCAGCTTTAATTTCGGGGGGGCGCTAGCTTTGAGCGGCCCTGGAGGGCTTCAGAGCGGTACTGGGGACGGGGATCCGACGAAAGGTGGTTCGTCTCCTAGAAGTGAAAATTCGTCCCCCAAGATTACCAACAGAAAAAACAGTTTCCTGAGTAACAAACTGAAAAAAATGAGGCTGCTGAAAACAGAAATGGATTTGTTCAGTAGCGATTCTAGGCAAGGGGGGACTAACACTTCCGACGCAAGAAGACTGTCACAAGGATTTGGAAGCCCCTCGCAAAACCATCGTCACAGAAGCTTGGTCGAAGAAATCAATGTTGACTCTCCATTCCCCCGCGCATCGCCCAAGACGACTCCCAAGACGACTCCCAAGACGACTCCCAAGACGACTCCCAAGACGACTCCCAAGACGACTCCCAAGACGACTCCCAAGACGACTCCCAGATTGATTGGGACCCTTGGAAAGAGCAAATCTGTAAGACAAAATTTCTTCAACTCCAATAATTATGGAATGATGGGGGATTTCGGTAAAATGGCGAATTGATACAGGGAATATAGTTGAAAAAAGTTTAGAAAGAAACCTTGCATCTACTTTTTTTTCATCTAGATATCACGCGGTTCTATCTCTCCAGTGGAAGTTTTTCTTCTTAAGCTTCTGCGCCTCTTCTCCATCACGCTCTTCCACATAAACACCGCGGTCCATCCAGTTCTCAACCTCTCTCTTCACATAATCTTCGGTTGAATATTTGTCCCCTTTCTTCCCAGCTTCAAAAACAAGCTTGATGAGGATACACCCTGGTCCTAGCTCTTGAAGGAGAAAGAGGCGGTAGTGGGGCAGCGTCTTAATGAATTCCATTGTAGGAACTGAGGTTCGTAGTAAAGTGGAGGGTGCGGAGGCGGGGTCGTTTGCATTGAACGTCACAGGAGAAGGCGATAAAAGTGGGGGGGTGAGGGATCGTGGAGGGGGAGTAAGAGACATGATAACAAGAGCCAGACCTTGGCGTTCTTGCACTCAGGGGACCAGGTTTTTGTGGTATCTTATCAATGTGGAAGGGTTTTGGGAACTTTTGTTTAAGAACGCAGCAAAATTCTTGAAATTTCAGCTTCGGTGTTCATTAATATAAATGACGGTTCATTTAATGTGTATGTTTACACCTTTTCCTGGAAAAGCAAAAACCCATTTATTTCACTCCGAATTTGCAGACATCCTTTCTCGCGATTCGTAAGAGAAATGAAGAGAAGCCACTCTGAGCTGTCCTCTTCTGGGCCAGAGCCGAAGAAGACAGCCTCCACATCGACCGGCCATCTCCCCATATCTGACCACTACGAGGTTTCGTACATGCACCGTGACGTAGTGACTGGTGTTGTCCAGTCCAAGCGGTTCGGCTACATTCTGACGGCGTCAGAAGACGGAGTCGTGAAATTCTGGAAAAGAACTGGCAATTCCCCCACTGGCGGGCCAAAAGTAAACCCAAATACAGGATCAGCGATTCCTGTGGGCTCTCGCTGCCTGGAGTTTGTCAAGTCGTATCGGTCGCACTCGTCGGGCGTTCGCTCCCTGTCGATTTCAAAGAATGGGGAGACTGCTGCCAGTGTGGGTGCCGATGGTGTGATTAAGTTTTATGATGTGAGTACTTTTGATGTTAGCGGAATGATTCGATTGGGGGAGACGGCCAAGAATGATATGGGGCCTGCCGCTTGTTTTGTGCTCAAGGACCAGTCCGGTTTTGCCATATCGAGAAAGAGCGACAATGCCATTGTGGTGTATGATGTCGAGACATTGACGGAATCCAAGGTCCTGTCTATCCATCCCAAGCCAGTCGTGTCGTTGAGCTACAACTACAAGTACGATACACTTGTCAGCTTCTGCGCTGGCGGCATGATTGAATACATCGACTGTCGGGGGACTGATTTGAGCTCAATTGGGGGTGAAGTGAGGAAGGAGAACGGACCGGCCGTCGAATTTAGCAGCAAATTCGATACAGACCTCTTCGATCTAGCCAAGAAAAGCACACATGCCGTAGCGAGCTGTATCAGCCCGGATGGATTGGCAATGGCTGTCTCGTGTGAAGATAGCAAGGTCAGGATCTTTGATTTCCGCACTGGCAAGTGCATCACCAAGCTCCCGGAGAGCGAGAAGGTTTACGCCAAACTTATGGGCACTGGGGCTCTCGATAACATTGACAGCATCGAGTATGGGAAGAGGAGCGCTATGGAAAGGGAAATCAAGGACTCCCCTCTTGTCGACTCAAAGGGGGAGTTTGACACGGGGAGTGGAATGCAGAGGATGAGCATGCAGTTCGACTCAACGAGCCGCTACCTGCTTTATCCTTCGTTGATGGGAATCAAATGTATCGATGTTTTAAAAAATAGACAGATGGGCATCATAGGTCGGGGGGATGCCTCTCAGCACCGCTTTGTGGGGATTTGCTTGTGTGATCTGGATGCTGTAGTCGATAAGCAGATGGAGCTCCAGCGAGCTGAGGGTGCAGGGGGCATGACCGATGAAACGGACAATACGTTCAACCCGATGCTGGTTTCTTGCAGCTACAAGCAGAAACGGCTCTTTGTCTTTACTAGATTGGATGTGGTCAACTGCGGGGCTAATTTTGATCGTGACATTCTGAATGAGCAACCAGAGGCCGCTGATTTGATTGCTATGACTACTACGGGTGTAAATGATGAGGGAAAACGAACAAGTGCCAGCGGTGCTATCCTTAGAACTTCCATGGGCGACATCCACTTCAAACTTTTCGCTGCCGAATGTCCCAGAACTGTTGAAAATTTCGTCGTTCACAGCCAAAATGGCTACTACAATGACGTCATCTTCCACCGCGTCATAAAGGGCTTCATGCTGCAGACCGGCGACCCAGAAGGGAACGGGACCGGAGGGGAGAGCATATGGGGGGGAGAGTTTGATGACGAGATCCATCGCTCCCTGAAACATGACCGTCCCTTCACTGTGAGCATGGCCAATGCTGGACCTGGTACAAACGGCTCTCAATTTTTTATCACCACAGTACCCACTCCGTGGCTCGACGGTAAGCACACAGTCTTCGGGAGGGTCACGAAGGGTGCAGAAGTTTGTTTGGCTATCGAGAATTGCAAAACAGGTTCCCTGGACAAACCGGTAGATACCATAAAAATACTGAACGTTGACTTGGACTTTTAGCAGAAATGATCGAAAAGATAAATATTTTATTGGCACGTGTTGCGGTATACAATACGGTCGCAGTGCATGGCATGCACCGAATCGAGAATCGTGGCGTAAACGTCATCACAGTTGTTGTTATTTTTACATTCTAAAAATGCCATGTTTCGTCTCACCAACGTTTCCACAAGCAACCCTCAACGCAAGGCCGAGAACATCCCTTGTTTGGTCGGGACGGATGATGCCGTCGTCCCAAAGTCTCGCACTCGAGTAGTAGCTCTCTGACTCCTTCGAGTACTTTTCTAAAATGGGTTGCTTGAATTCAGCCTCCTCCTCCGCGCTCCACTCTTCTCCCTGACGCTCCTTCTGGTCCCTCTTCACAGTAGCAAGAACCCCAGCTGCTTGTTCTCCTCCCATGACGCTGATACGAGAATTGGGCCACATAAATAGAAATCTCGGGTCGAAGGCGCGGCCACACATCCCGTAATTTCCAGCGCCATAAGACCCGCCAACAACGACCGTCACTTTTGGGACTTTAGCTGTCGACACAGCAGTGACAAGCTTGGCACCGTGCTTTGCTATTCCCTCATTCTCGACCTTCCTACCGACCATAAAGCCGGTAATGTTTTGCAAGAACACGATAGGAGTCTTCCTCTGGCAGCAGAGCTCGATGAAGTGGGCAGCCTTGAGACTTGACTCGCTGAAGAGAATGCCGTTGTTGGCAACAATTCCAACGGGCTGGCCTTGAATGCTCCCAAATCCTGTAACGATCGTATTTCCGAATTCGCTCTTAAACTCCTGAAATCTGCTACCGTCGACTACTCTTGCGATGATCTTTCGGACATCGAAGGGTTTCTTGGGATCGCTGGGGATCACACCGTTAAGCTCCGAAACATCAAAAGCAGGGTCCTCATAGCTGGAGGCAGAGGGAAAGTCCGGATTGTGGTTTACGTCAGGGCAGCTGCCGAGAATTCCTCTCACACGCTCGAGGCCCTCCTCTTCGCTGTCCACTACGTGGTCGACCACGCCGGAAATTTTTGCGTGCACGTCCGCACCCCCTAAGTCCTGCGCGGAAACAACCTCTCCAGTGGCAGCTTTTACAAGTGGCGGGCCGCCCAAGAAAATCGTCCCCTCGCCCCTGACAATCACCGACTCGTCGCTCATTGCAGGCACATAAGCGCCGCCAGCCGTGCACGAACCGAGGACAAGCGACACCTGAGGTATACCACGGCTGCTCATGTCAGCCTGATTTCGGAAAATACGGCCAAAATCCCTGTCGCTAGGAAAAACTTCGTCCTGCATGGGAAGGAAAGCCCCCCCAGAGTCAACCAAATAGATGCACGGAAGGTTGTTCTCGCTTGCAACGGTCTGCGCTCGGATGTGCTTCTCTACGGTGATCGGAAAATAAGTTCCTCCCTTCACCGTGGCATCATTGGCCACTATGACACAGCGCCGCCCACTGACAACTCCAATTCCGGTGACTATTCCGCCTGATGGAATGGGACCAACACCCGGGTACATTTCACCGCCACCACCATCTGCGACATCGTGACTAGGAACCCCGCCAGCAAGCGGGCTTAGCTCAAGAAAAGGTGTTCCATCATCGCACAACTTGGCAATCCTCTCACGAGCTAGCATTTTCTTTCGTGAGCGGTGTAGATTGATTTGCTTGTCGCGGTCTCCCCGAGCTCCGGATGCCCAAGACAAATTGGCAGAGAGCAGATCAAGCAAAGGTTGCATGGTCTCCATGGAGGCTGCGAACTCAGAAGAGGGGAGTGAAGCAACTAGAGGAGAGATCTGAGGGAAGGATGCCACATTGTTTGAGTACTGTGCTAGCCCGCGTTGGCAGGCACGCAATGGTGTAGCACGCGTTAGCACAGACTGGGAGAGAGAAGTGCGACCGATGATTCTTGCAAACATGGCAAGGGGAGGGGGGGGCTACTTGCTGGTGAAATTGCAGTTCGGCAGATTAGAGGAGCAATAAGCCCACTTATCGATTATCTTTAAAGTGTCGAGAGAGAGAGAGAGAGAGAGAGAGAGAGCTGAAGAATCCTCAAAGACTTTAAAGCCAAAGGTTAGGGGTTAGGGTGCGGACAGAATCATCCATCCAAAATCCACAAAAAATAAAATAAAAAAATACAACAAAAAGATAACAGTCCTTTCATTCCCTAAACAGGTAAACATATCAGTTCAAAATCAACTATCAATACGACACACTTGCCTATTTTTCCTCCTCGTCTCAAGAAATAGACGTAGCGTTCAGTAGTTAAAATCACTGATGGACATCATTCTGTTTGTGACGTAGCGTTCAGTAGTTAAAATCACTGATGGACATCATTGATCTGTTTGTGACTTCTGCATCCTTAAGGTTGTCAAGTTGACTTTGCAATTTCTTAGTCAAGTCTTCGTGTTGGTGCTGATAGCTGTCTTTCCATGTCCCAAACTCTTGTGTGCTGCTTGTCCTCAGTCGATCCACATAAGGATTTTTAGAACCTAACATGACGTGACCTCCCACACCATTTGGGGACTGGTGCGTTTCGTGACCATAATCGAGGGAGAAGTTATTCGCGGTGATCTTGTGCATTGGCCTTGTGCTGTTGTCGGCAGCAGCCCCCCCACCACTATTACCGCTATGTCTGAAGTGGAGGTGTGGTGAAATGCTTCGACGCATATCCATTAAATTAAAGCTGCTAGAATCGTATCTGTCATCGAAATAGTTCCCATCGGCCCCCATCTTGCTGTTGTACTCTTGCCACTGGTGAATCCTGGCCAACTCCTCGCTCTCTCCATTTCCGTATTTCATGTTTTGGAGCTCAAGCTTGCCACCTGTATTTCGTATACCAGTGAGAAGTTCCTCGCAAATTTTCTTTCCCGGTCCTACAACAAGTAATCTTCCGTCATAGACCTTTTTGATGTGTGTCCAGCTCCCAGGGTCCATTTCACTGCTGCGACGATACTTTTCGGCGTATTCTTTGTTCTTGACCTCTATAGCCCTGCTGGCGCCGTTATCAACTGATCCCTTGTGGCTTATGCTCATCTTTTCCTTTTTCTTTGCGCTCTCTATCAACGATGAGAGAGCGCCTTCTCCTCCAATCAGTTCCGTGAGAGTTCCCAAAATGAAATCCTTGTCGCTGCGGATTTTCCTCAATTTCTTTTTCAGGTCCTCGATCATATCGAGCTGTCCCTTTAGCTCGACATCGTCCATTTCTGTGAATTTTTCCCCCGCCTCTGCCAACTGCGTCTTTAACTCGTGAACTTTCGTCTTGAAATCATCCGTCTCTTCTTTCAATAATACACACACACTAGTGGGCTTGTTTAATTGATCCAGTTTCGAGGTGTTCCTGGCGCACCTGTCAGTTTGTCTTTTTCGCTCATTCTTAAGTCTCCATATCCTGTCTTGGCTTTCCATAATCTGCCTCTTCAGGTCTTCCCGCACGATGTCAGCGCCAGACAGCCTCTTTTTCATCTTCTTTTCCTGCATGGGAGAGGGGGAAGAGGGGGGCGGCGGCCTTCTCGTCCCTCCCCTACTCCGCGTACTTGTACTACCTCTGCTCCCCAAACTCCTGTTACTTCTAATCGACCGTGCATCGTCACCTCCTGACTTCACACTACCACCGCTGACTATCGACTTCCCTGGGGGGGGCGGTGAATGTGAGGGTGGTCTCGGGGTTCTCCTACTGCTAGAGGTTGACTGCGACCAATCATCTTCTCCCATCAAGTTGTTCATCGACCGCCGGCTGCCGGCCGTGCTGCGCCGACGTGATTTGCGTCTAGTGCTTGCTCTACTACTTCCCCTAGATTGGTCGTCGCCCAAATTCACTCTAATTTCTTCTACAGGTGGTGGTGGTGGTGGTGGCTTTGGCCTGCTTTTTGGTAATTTCGGGCCACCCAAAGTTTTCGGAGGTCTGGTTGACTGCGATGGTTGTGCGCCCACGTTATCTTCGGGGGGAGGTGGCGGGGGCTTTGTCTTTGGTAGACGCTTGATCTTCACTGCTGCTCTTGGCTTAGTAGGAGGGGCATGGTGCGGTTCGTGGAGATTTTGTAGAGAAAGCGAGGGCGACGGAGGCGGGTTCCCTAGCATCGTTGGGACTCAGAACACAAACGATCTGCACTGCGCTCGTGTTAATTTACGATATAAAATTACAAAAGTTCCTAACTCCAGAGCCTCCCTGCTTAGAGAAACTTCCTCAACTGGTTGTCAAAGGAAGGGTTTCCAGACGTTATTTGCCCCTGAAATAGCTCAGATTCCCAGTATGCGTTGGTAGTGTAATCCAGAGTTGGAATTTTTCACGCAGTACTAATATCTTGAGACAAATGGGATTATCCCTTTGACCGAAAAATCCTGCCTGTCCGAAGCCTGGCTTCGGCACTCGGCACGTGTTCGGACTGGCTCTCGAGCTCGCGAGCTCGTACCTGACGCTGATAACTGGGTTTAGTCGAGATTTGTTCAGTAAAACGGTCTTCGCGCATTTACTACTTCAATGGTTGTGACACGTACCGAAACTAAGTGGGGGGGCAATTATATGGTAAGAAAAAGAAAGAGGAGGCTTCTGTTGTGACAACAAAGAGTGTCGAGACAAGACCCTCTTCAACAATGCTCAGTTAATGTGGGACGAATTTTCGCTTTCTTGCAATATCTGACAATGTCGCATTCTTGCAATTTCTTCAACACGTATTTATAGGGTTTGGACCTAAACCATACTCAACGTTTTGGTTCTAACCAAAGTATGATGGTGGATTATATTTGCGATGCTTATGAGCCTCCTCGAGATCAGTATGGCTACGAGCCAATTTGTCCTTTCCCCTACCTTCCGGCAGGATGGAAAATGGACCACATGCGCGACGGCTCTTACGGGAACTTGACCATGAATGACTGTAGCGTTACCTGGGCGAGCACTACAGATGGGCGATATGCCAGGAAGTGCATGACTTACTTTGTTCTTAGTGCAATCCCTGGGGCCATAACAATGTTCTACTTATACATCCTCAACCATAACAAGCATGCTAAAGATAAAGGGAAAAAGAATAGGCCCAATTGGATCATCGATAGCTTGATTTACTGCAATCTATCTGAACAACTCTGTTGGCTGAATGTCATGACAGCTATCACGCACTGCTTGATGGCCATTGACATTGATGGGTGGTCTACCACAATTCCCTTGTCGTGGAAACAACTCCTGATGGCATTGAACATCTCGGCACTGATTTCTTTTCTAGTAATTCTGGTGACGGCTTGGGTAACCATCGTTGAGGGTGGGAAAAGCAGAGGCACCCCCAGATGGTGTTATTGGGCCAATAGAATGTCCATTGGTGCAACCGTGCTGGCTGAAGTTGTCTGTGGTCAAGTTCAAGCAATGTGGGGTAAGCCTGCCTATTATGACGTCTACACCAACGGTAAGGTGATTATCATCAAGTGGACAGTAAATGTTATTGTCTCTGCTTTATGGGGCATTCTTGCGTACATCTACGGCCTCAAAATTAGTAAGCAGCTAAAGTCCAATAGCAGCAAGGTGTCGCCCGAGGTGAAACGTATTAAGAAGTTTTGTTACACGGCGGCTGTCTTGTCATCTGCTGCCGTTGTCTGGCGCTTGATTCCGTTGTTACAAATTCGTGGGCAAGATTACACGTACTACGGCATACCGCCTTGCAAGTTTACCTCTAGCTCGTTCATCAATAATTTTATTGTTTTTATGCAGTTTGGAGTTGTTTATGCCCAGCAACCTGGTCAAAAGAAGGCAACAACAAGGGCTATGGAAGCTATCAAATCGACCATCTTTACTGGGGGGAGAACAAGTACCAACCGGACTTCCACAAATGCAACTGGTAAAGGTAGCTCAAAAGCATCATCAAAAGGAAGCAGCAACCCTGGCAGTACCAATGCCTCTTCAGCTAACTCTTCGACGAACTCGTCAACAACTTCTAGCAGCATCAAAGCCAGTAGTGTCGTTCCCTCTGATTTGAGTGATGTGAGTGCCGTGAGTAGCGTAGTGACTGACTTTGAGTCTGGTGCAGATGCTGGTGGTGAATCAGAATACAGCGAGATAGAGTTAGCCGAAGACGATGCTGTGGAATGAGACAACATGGGCAAGCATATACACATAAAACACATACATTGAAGGAGTTAAGAAGGCGACCATAAATGCATACCGTTATTTTTTACAAAATTTGGTCCTGCCCTTCTCAAAGTAACCCCTTCGCGGAAGATTCGTCGAAGATGAATCCTTCTGGAACAGGCTCGCACGGTGCTATTTGGTCATCGCTACTTGTACCTCCACAACAAATCGGGAGCATTTGTTTCGTGACGTTGCTGTGATCCTTCAACCTCTGCTCAAAATCTGTGCCCAGAATACAGACCTTCTTCCTCTGTACGGGAGTAAGTGCGGGAGAAATTAAAGCGTAAAACTTAGCAAAAACCCACGGAGCATTGACGATAGTCACGCTTTTTGTAAGCTCTGGAAAGTATCGCTTTCCTATTGCTAAGACACTTTTGATCATGGATATATACGTCAATTTCGCCAGACTTATTCCATTCGCATCAATCACAACGCGAACTCGAATGAGTCGTTTATTCTTCCTCGAAAGTGCTCGCCCTGACTGAAGCATGTCTTCTAGGTGCGCTGTATAGGCTTCACACAAACCATCATACATTTTAGCTCTTTTGATTCCAGCCATATCAACAGCCCCAAAACGCCATACCGCTATCGGCTCGTCTAATTCCGTCCGGCTTTTAAGAAGACCAAAGAAACAATGTTTTTCGATTATTCTCCCTGCTCCAGTAGTCGGCCCTCTCACCCACTGCCAGGAATTGTCTTCTTGCTCGATAGTTGCATTCTTTCCAAACACTTTCATGATATTATCTAACCCGACTTTCTCTCTCCATTCTACTGTTGTGTTATACATATTCGTAGAATCCACCAAAACACTCTCACGGCTATTGTTAAAACGAAGTAGTGTGAGCGGATCGCACAGAGGCTCGTCTTGGTCCTGCTTGACATTTAGATGGTTCGCAAGTGCTAGTACGGATGCTACATCTGCAGCAGGGACACCAGCGTTAATCAGCGAGTTTTCATTGTGCAGTGATTTTTCATTGTGCAGTGATTTTTCATTGTGCAGTGAGTTTTCAGTGTGCAGTGAGTTTTCAGTGTGCAGTGAGTTTTCAGTGTGCAGTTCGTCTGTTAATGACGTAGATGTAGCTTGGGCGAGAGCTGCCATGTTAAATACGGTCGGGTAGGCTTATGCGGGAGTGATGTGCCGCGAAAACAAATCAAAATGGCTATTCAAAATATCGAGGCCATTTTTTGTGATTCTGCTTGGATTTCTGACTGATTTTTTTCCCGGCCGGGTGTATTTTTCTCAAAGATTGCCTCAACGAGAACCCTCACATCTCCAACTTTGAATTGTTTTTGGTGCACATGCGATAAGATAGTACTTGGAGAGACGGCCCGAAACTTAATTCGTTTCCCATATTTTTCTACCTTTATCTACTTAGACAGCCAGTTTGACTGAAATTTTCATGTCTTCTTCTCTTCCTATCCTCCTCCCCCATCTCTGTCTTCTCCTGCTCCCCCTCTTCAGCGATGCGCTCTTTTCTAGTAGAATGCTCTTGAACATGGTTGACAGTCTATCTTCTTCTGACAAGGAGGAGGTGGCGTCTATCCTGTTGCGGAATGCACAGCGGAAGGTTTTTGAGGACAAGCTATGGGCTCAGAATGAGCGCAAGAATCTCCCTCAGCCTGACTATCTGCCTGATCCACGTGCTATTTCATCCTCCGGTCGGCGTTTAGCGTCCGGGGACTTTCAGGATCTCAACCGTCTCATGGGGAAAGTTCAGATTGCTTTGGGGGATTTTGAAATTGACCCTCCTGTTGACATCAGTGATGACTGCGATTCGAAGCTAAACATTTTTTTGGAGGATATGGTGGTAAGATGCATTTGTGTGTTTATTTTTCCGTGTCTCTCTTGTCTCTCCTAACTCCCCGTGCCGCCCCGACAACTGAAACCCCGTCTTACACAGCTCTCTGGCATTGGCTTCGATGATATAACCTTTGGGCACGAGATGGACTCGTCGGATCCCCCCACGTTCCTCAACATTTTGTTAGATGCTGAGGGTATCGACATAACGATCGAGTTTAACTGGCGCTATCATCTTGAACGGAAATTGGATTACAACCCTTTTACCATGAATCCTCTCTGTGCCCTAAACGATATTCGTTCTGACGGAACTGCATGGGCTCAGGCGTCTCGCTCGTCGCTTGGAGCTACTATTAAGTTCGATACAGTCCCTGACGACGCCGGAAAAAAACCCTGCGTCGGCAACCCTCATCTTGGGCGACAAGGGGGCCCCCCCTGCGTCTCCTCTATGGTTCGATGTGTACCAGAGATTGTCTTTGACGACATCGATGTTACGGGGGACGTCACGATTCTCATTGCTAACCTATTCGTCGACGCTTTGAAGGACATAATCGCCGATATCGTCTCCTCCAAGGTTCTTTGCGATTCAGACGCATCCAATGATGTTCTGCTTGAGGAAAAGCTCATGGAACTGTTTGATGAAGCTGTGGACACACTTAACACTGACTATTTCATTGACTGGATCGTGAATATGAATAATGACACACGCTACGATTCCATGTCCGCAGAAAAGCCGACGGTCCAAAAGTTGCGCGAATATGAGGGGTATAACGCTACATTAAATATGACCTTCGACAAGCAAGACTTGAACAATCAGGAGTTACTCGATAGTGAGGTGCCGAGGCACAAGGTGGATTTGTGGAATTTCAGTGCGCCAGATAACTGGGTCGTCCCCCTTGTCAAAATAGGAACCGAGGAATTCCTCGGTTTGAAGGGAAACTACTCGGATTACTCGTCTATCGGTATCAATACGCATCTCAACAAGTTAACTGACAACACGGGGAAGTTCAAGTTTGTAGAAAATGCGAAGCTGCTAATCATGAATGGCTCCGATACACTCACCCGAAATGCTCTCTATTTGAACGACATAAGCGTTGGCGGCCTCAATACCTTTACACACTTTAACGTGTTGGACTTTATTGGGGACCTTACCGTTAACAACGAGTTCAGGATGGACCAGCTCTCTGTGGAGCTTAATTTCACTCTGTACATGTGGCCAAGTGTGATGGGCGACCGGATGGCAGTTTCAGACAATGATCTCGTGAAGGAGACTTTCCTGATTAACGCGCTAGAACTCCGCAAGATTGACATGGGATTTGACTTTATGTCTGCACTCGACACGTACCTAGGGCAGCAAATTCCTTGGGGCTCTCTCTTTGGGAAGAACGCAATTGATTGCCTTCTGAGCGGTTTTCACGACTTTAAGTTCACCTACTTGAATCTGACGGCAGAGAATATGATAAAACCAGAGCTGTCGGGGCTCATTGACAAGGGAACCAGCACCATCATCAACAACGTTGTTACATTTGTCTGGGACGCCTACCATGATCTAACTTTGTGGCTCATGCCCCAGATTTCTCAGAGGCTCATTAAAGAGAAGCTTAACGAAGGTATTCGAGAGACAATCGATAGGCGCAACTGTCCCCTGACTCCCATACGCGAAAAACCTGTATTCGTCAACTTTCAGACGGAGGACTTGGTTGTGATGGCGCTCGATCTCCTCCACGATGAGTTCACCAAGAATACATCAAAAGTCAACGAGCTTATCGCGGATGCAACCAAGTCGTCTTCAGGGATGGAAGGAAGCTTAAAGTTTACTGAGGGGAACGGGACCTGGATAGAGCAGCACATTAACATTGGTCTCGCCAACTTTTATCTTGGCGTCGAGATCGGCATGAAGGACGGTTTCATCCACGGTTTAGACAGTGTGTCCTTCATCCGCCTGCTCGAAGCAATTGGGCCCCTGGTCCTTGACAATGAGATAGAAATGGCTGAGAAGCCTGACTACAAGCCCATCAACATGACAATGAATCTTCATGTAGGGCTTCTCACGAATGACATCACGATGAGAAACAACTTTGTCGTGACGATTAACATGGATCATGTGACAGCAGCCCTTCGTCTAGTATTGAAGGCCAACAGGGACAGAATAAAAAATATCAGATTTCGAGAAGCTCTTACTCCCATTTGCTGGTACGGGACGCTGAACGAAACTGCCATTGACTTTCTAAATATTGATTTTGACCGGTTCTTGATCGATATTGATTGTGGAACGAAAGTAGGCTGCACCGGTCCCCGGTTCATCGATGCCGACGCAGCGTCCAAGACATTGGCAGCACAGGATCAGACGACGCTCGCTTTTAATCATCTGATGAGAAGTTTCGCTCGCAACATGATGGGCGCAAGCACTAACGAGGCCATAAACAGGAAGGCAAAATCTGGAAGGGCTGTCTGCAACTGCAACACGAATCCTGACATTACCTCCGAGGGGCCCCGGGGAAAAATCATCGCCGGCCGTTCCTATTCCCCAAATAAGCAGTATATTCCCGGCACGATCAAGAGAGACGACAAGTCGGCCATTGAAATGTGCGAGGAGGACGTGAAAATCCCCGCCCCTTACTCAAACGGAGGGGAAATGAGGAGCATGGGAGCGATATTAATAGGATTTGGCACTCTGATTGGTTTGTTTGCTTTGAAAGTCCTCGGAAAAATAACTCGATGTTACTTAGATCGCAGTCACACTGAGATCAAGGTTCAGCAAGCAATGGCAAAGGCAAAGAAGAAGGAAGACGACAGAAATAGGTACATTCTCTTCAAGAATGACCCTTGCCTGCATAGATCAAAGTCGGTGCCGCACTGGATGAAGGTTTTCGTCCCTTCTGCCCTTATTTTTTGCATCATGTGTTTCATGCTCTCCCACAGCAGCGTCCTCGCATCTGTTGATATCAAGCTCGTCTTCGCAGGCGAAGTGATCGATTTGCGAGGTTTTGCTACAATGCTTCTCAAGGGATCGCTCGAAGAGATGTGGAAGGCCAAGGTGTACAGCCTCTTTTTGATCTTATTTTGCTTCAGTTTCCTTTGGCCTTACATCAAGCTCTTTACCCTCCTCGCTTGCTGGTTCCGACCGCCGAGCAACTTTACCATCGACAAACGTGGTTTCTGGATCTCCTTCATGGATTTGGCGGGGAAGTGGAGCTTGATTGATATTTATGTGTTCATACTGATCATGAGCGCCTTCCTCATGCACATCACGAGCCCGCCGGAGTTGAGCGAGCTAATAGGACTTGGCTTTTACACGCTCGACATGCAGGTGACCCCAATGATCGGCCTCCTGGCGTCCATGATTGGCGGCACGCTGATGCCCGCCACGAACGAGATCATGATCATTGCCCACCGCAATGCCGTGCAAGAGACCCTTGACGTCGAGTACGAGAAACATCACCAAGAGGAGATGGGAAGGGACAGCCGCGAGACGAGCGTCATCGAGGAAGAATTCAACCCTATGGCAGCGGCGAAGGCGCATAGCGGCAAGGATCTCATGAAGAAAGACATGAATGGTGGTGGTGATGGTGGTGATGGCGGTGATGGCGGTGATGGCGGTGATG
>Ga0115554_1000432_pt1 | contig 28620 bp, 25 predicted proteins | sample COGITO_mtgs_1104_3_FD_87283 | JGI IMG/M metagenome (GOLD analysis project Ga0115554, IMG submission 87283) | Pelagic marine microbial communities from North Sea - COGITO_mtgs_110404 | ecosystem: Environmental > Aquatic > Marine > Epipelagic | place: Germany:Helgoland, sampling site Kabeltonne... | reverse complement strand
TTTATGAAAAAAATTGGGATTGGCATGTGAAATTGCAACTGGTTTTTTTGAAATTTTAATTGCATCCAAACATGTTTCTCTTCCAGCATGACTTAGATCAACAATTATTCCCAACCTATTCATTTCCTCTATTACCATTTCACCAAATCGTGAAACACCAGAGTCTTTTTTTTCATAACATCCTCCAGCAAGGGGTGTTTGATTATTGTATGTTACACTTCTAGAGTTAGAGAAGTTTACAACATGTCTTAGATCGACAATGTTGTCCGCTCTTTGCGTTGGCGGTGAGTAAAATCTCACTGAATAATGAAAATCGAAAAATAGATACGAAAAAGATACTACCTTAATTTTTATTTGCGGTCGGGGACCCCCCTAAGGGACAGAGAATTCCAAAGTTTCTAGGAACTTCGATCTTAGACTGTAGTGATTGTTCGTCCCTCCTCCTTTTTTCAATTCACTCTCAGGGAATAGGAGTCGCTTCTCTATTGGGAAGCAAAAGCTCTCTCACCCCGCAAGCGATCGTCGTTCCACCCCCTTCAAATACATTTCCTTGCCGGCAGACTCCTCATTGAATACCAGGTCCCACAAAGACAGTAAACATCGTCCCATCACAAACCCTCCCCCCCACACACCTCATTCCCTATCATGCGAAGAGCCCAAGCCAGCACTCGCAATGTGTTCCCCTTGTTGGCATTTCTTCTGTCCATTGCAAATAGAAAGTCCATGATCATCTGCGAGGGCTTTTGTCCGCCTTGCACTATTTTTCACTCTAGATCCCCAAAAAATAGCCCAAGGTTGGCAAGGTTTGACATCTCCAGTAAAAAATACTCGTCCTCGTTTGAAAATCCCCCCCCCCTCCCCCCCCAAGACTCGAAGCCTGCCGAGCTCTTTGCTGCGAAGCCTGCGATCGACGAATTCTTCGAGGTGAACGTCCGCTACAATGACCGCAACAAGTTGATTTACGACGAGGCCGCTGACCAGTTCAAGTTGTGCCCAGTGACGACATCCGTTTCTCCGGAATCAGAGAACAAGTTTCTCAAGTCTCTGTTCCTTCCAGAGGGTGTGACCCCTGACTATTACCGCTTCGTCAAGTGGCGTATCTTGCAGCGATACCTTTCCGCCATTATCCACGTTATCGGGACGCGCAGTCTTCTTCTTGGTCTGACGAACTCTGCTTCCCCCTCAGCTGCCAACGCTGCTAGAGCAGCCAAGGGCGGCTCAATCCTCAGGCGCGCCGCCACCTCATCATCTCACGCCGCATCGACCGCGAGCAAGGGTTTGTCTGTAGCAGCCGCGGTGAACTGGATCCTCAAGGACGCCTTGGGGAAGCTGGTGAGGATGGCCTGGGCGGGAAAGATGGGCAGGAAGTTCGACAGCGACGCCAAGAGGTGGCGATTTCGGGGCGCGCTGATGTACGGGGTGGGAAATTGCCTGGAGATCGTCTGCTGGCTTAACCCGTCTCTATTTCTCGTGTGGGCTACGCTGGCAAATTGCCTGAAGCAGATGAGCATGCTGACCTCCTCATCGACCCGGAATGCACTGTACAACAGTTTCATGGGGGGCGGGCGGGAGAACATCGGCGACATCACCGCCAAGGGCGAGGCGCAAATTGCCGTGGTAGACCTATTCGGAATTCTAACGGGCGTGTTCGTCGCGAAGATGGTGGGGACGGAAGTTCGGCTGGTCTTTGGGGTTTACGCTTTGCTGCAGGTGGCAGAGATTTTCTGCATGTACCACGAGATCCGTTCGGTCGTTTTTAAGCTCCTCAATTTCGAGCGCCTTTGGAAAATTGTGAACAACGTCGTCGGTGTGGAGAACATGATAGATCAGCAGAAGACGCCGTCTGCCGCCGACGCCGACGAAGGAGACGATTCGGATTTGGATTTGGAAAAAGAGCTCTCCCGGGAAGGCGAGATATCGATTCCGAATCCTTACAAAATGAGCCTGATTGAAAAAGTGTTCTTGCCCCCCTCGCACTTTTGTCGCCGAGCGATTGCGTTTGGATCTTTGGGGCGCGCTAAACTGTCCCCAAAGGAACTCCAGACGCTCTTGGATATCTTCAGTGACGATAGGTATTTACTCGTCGTTGGTGAAGATGTGAAAAACAAGAGGCACAACCGAAAGATTCGACGTGTGAAGAGAGGGTTCCGCAGATTCAACAAGCCCCGCAATTCCTTCGAAAGCGGCTATCAAGACTCCGAAGAGATTTATGGCGACGACGGCATCATTGACAGTAGCAGTGAGCTGATTGCCTCAGCGCAGGAGGATTGCCACATAGTCCTCCACGCAAGTGCGACGAATTTAGACATAGTAAAGGCGACCATCGCCTTGGCTTGCTTGCGCCGCGAATTGGGGAGAATATGCGGGAACGGATATAGCGACGAGTGCGAGGTTTCTCTCACATCCAGGAGGACAGAAGACAGCTACGAACTCATCAGGGACGCAAAGAAGGAGGCCGATGAGCTATTTCCTATTTTCTTGACGAAGCTGAAGGAGCAGGGTTGGAGCATCAATCGTTTCATGTTCGGGAGGGTGTCTATGCGCAACGATTGGAAACTGTCGACACACGATGAGTGGAAACTTCGAAGTAATTGAAGTATTTGATGGGGACGGACAACGACAACTCATGCTCTCTCCACTCCAAGCATGGCATGGCATGGCATGGCATGGCATGGCATGGCATGGCATGGCATGCACCCACACAGAGAGAGGCGTGGAATAATTGACTACTAAATAAGCAGACCGCAAACGAATTTACCGTAGGACGAATTCCTTCTTCTACATAAAAACAAAATCATTTAGTGAGGACATTTAGCCACCTTGGTGTTGGCGCTGGTGTTGGTGTTGGTGTTGGTGTTGGTGTTGGTGTTGGTGTTGGTGCTGGCGCTGGTGTTGGTGCTGGCGCCGGTCCATTCAGTTCAATCTGAAGAGGAGAGCACACGATGCGCATGCGTGGCGTTGTTCCATTCTACGAGACGTCGCACATGCCGCGTTCTTTATCCCTCAATTCTCTCTCCCTCAACTGCCTGACAGCCCTGAACACCTCCTCCATGTCACCCCACGATTCCGGTCTGTCATTGACCGGTATCCTCGCCACATCGTCGGGCGCTATCCTCCACTTTGTGTACTCGCACCCTTTCCTTCTCCCAAGATGGCATGCCCATGTGGCGGTGGAGTACTTATCGGGGGAAGGTTGGTATCTGTACATGGGGTGAGGTATTCTCTGCCTTCCCCCGCACTTCTCACAGTCGTACCGAAGAACGTGCTGGCATCCGAACTTGCAGTCAGCGCATAGGTTGTTGGACACTATGACCTTACCCCCCTGCATGCACATCCTACACTGTCCTATATTCGTGGGAGCGATGACGAAGGACACCTTGCCGGCGTCAACTCTTGCCCTGATGAGAACGCGGCAACGGGGACACTTGGCCATGTTGAAACCGTCCATGTTGCAGAGGGTTTGGAGGCAGGGAGAGCAGAATCGGGTTGTAGAGAATTGGGAGGTATCGGATCCGCAGCAGGGGAGCACTGCGAAAGAGCACGCCTCCTCGAAACATATTGCACATGATGCTTCTTGGGCAGAGAGGGCAGACATTTATCAAGTACAGAAAGGAAAAGGCCTTGAAATTATTCGCAGAAGAATTTTGAACAACGTCGACACCCACAATCGGGCCTTTATAACAACAAAAAAGAAAAAGCCTTGGGCTCCAGAAACAGTTCTTTTCATGACGGCATGGCGCGGCCTCCGGCCTCCGGCCTTCTCCCGGCGTTTCTCCAACATACCCATCTCCCCATCGCCATTCCCCTCTTGACCATATTTTATCGAATGGAAAGACACAAGCCACAATGGTGAGTTTAAGCTGTTCCCAACGCCAGAAAATAACGTCCTAAGTACCCCTTGAGGCTCTCTGGGTAGTCTTCACCTCTCCTATTTTTGACAACTTTCCATGGCCACTCTTGACCCCCAATTGCATTCTGGGCGTATATAAAAAGTTTCATTCGCCGAAATGAGCAACATAACAACTGTTTATAACTTATTTTTCGCTAACACTCTTACCCACTCCCCTTCCTGCCCCCCTCCAACAACCTCCCGCTTCCCCCCCCACCCCTCAACTGATAGAAGAGTACTCCAACAAAGATGACGAGCAATCTTGTTTCATCGTTGGGGAACACACTTACTCCTAAGCCAGAAAAACAAACAATGGCAAGCGACGAGGAGAAGAAGATAGACGCCCACGATGCTGACACAGATGAGAACGATGAGACTAATTCGGCCACTTCGTCTGAGAACTTTGACTTGACTGCTGCGCTTGGTAAGCTCGATCACGCAATAGCACTCATGGAAGAGGTGAACCAGGCCGAAGAAGAAGCCAAGGACGACGCTATATTGCCAGAAACCCACGAAATCATTGCCAACAACGACAGCAATACCGACAACAATGCTGCTGCCGAGAATGACTCCAAGAAGAGCAGCAACGACAGCAACGACACAAACAGCAATGACAACTCGAAACGGACCGCATCCCCATCTGACAACTTTTCTCTAGCCTCCTCAATTGCTTCATCGATATCGATATCATCAGAATCGGACAATCACTCATCTGATATCAAAACATGGTCAGAGCTAGCCAAACATGCAGAGAAAAAGCCAACAACTTCCCAAACTTCGTCGCCTACGCCATCGTCCTCCTCATCGCCATCGCAACTGTCCCCAGAAAAACAACCACAACCTCCACTCCCAACGACGACGTCGACAGAACAACCACCACCTGAGATGGTAATCCGAGTACGGAACACCGACGGCAGCTACTCTGAACATGCAGTCGACGACTCTCTTGCAAGCAGCAGCGACGAGCAAGTAGCGCAAGTCGTCGAACTGCTCCGCAAAAAGATTACCTCTCGAGACAGCCAGAATGGCAACGATAGTATTAATGGCACTATAGAGGATTTCCCTGACCTACACAAATATCCCTCATCGTCATCGCAAACTCCCTCTGACTGCGGAAGTAGTGACACGACTGTTTCGTTCCCTGGTCGGCGGCGCGGGAGCAAGTCATCGAACATAACGACCAACGAAGAGCTCGAAATATACATCCGTGATAATGACGATACAGCTGATGTCAGTGCTGACGCCAAAGAGCTTTTGAAGTACCTTATCAGTGGGCACAGGAGGAGTCCTGTGTTGGCCGAGGGGGAGGATGATGACGTTGACAACGTCAGCAACGACCTAGAGAGGGAGGAGGAGGACGAAGAAGAGGAGAGGTCAAGAGAAGTGGAGGATGTTTCCATTGCAGTTGATATTGCTGACGATGTAGACAAGAAGAAAATTTCGCCCCCATCCACGCCTCCCTCCCCTCTTCCGTCAAATGATTCTGACATCCCAGACAAAAAACAAAAGATGCGACAGGACCAGGACTCTCCCCATAATTCTTCTCACTCTGGGGATGATTCGACAATCGTGGAAACGGAGCTGGACTTTGTTTGCGACGATGACGAGCGAGAAGAGGAAAAAGAAGCAGCTTGGCAATCAGTCCCAATCACGAGCGACGTAAAAGTAGCGGCAGGAAAGAAAAAGAGGACCCAGAAGAAACCTCCAAGCCCGTCTGCTTCTGTTAAGCCTCCTGCTCTCTCTGTGTTGGCCACTAGTGACGAGGACGAAGCTGACGATAACAACGAGGAGGAGAAGGTAGTCAAGTTCAGCCCCAAGAATGAAACAATTACAATTAAAAGAAACGACAACAGCGGCAAGAGCAAGAGGAAAGGAAAGAGCAAGAAGACGGGAAAACCCTCAACAAGCGCAACTACACATTCCACTCCCTCTTCCGCCTCAGCTACCTCTGTCTCGACCGCGGCCTCGCCTTCAGCCTCTTCAGCCTCTTCAGCCTCCTCCACACACACCACACAACCACAACCACTTCCCCCCTTCAACTTCACTTTTCTGTTCATTTATATTGCCGTCCTTCTGGCTGCCAGTACTGCTCTCCGTTTCTTCTACCACCCGAAAGAACACCAAAGAAGCAACATTCCCCACTTCCACTTTGACGACTTTGTTACCAAAGAGAGCATCGAAAGTGAACAAAATCTTCACTGTGAAATTGCTTACCCTCGACCTGGAGAAGCCATAAACCACTTTAAAATGCCCCTTACTTGGAGAATGTCAGGCGATGCGATGAAAGCTGACGAGAAGGTGCACATAAACATTGCCTTCGACCGTGAGGTGCACTACAGGCGGACGATGCAGATCACCTCTCACAATTTGAAGGCTGACGGGAGCATCGAAGGAGAGTTGGTGATGGACGACATCCGGGAAATGGGCTTCGAAAAAGGGCTACACGAGCTGACGATCGATCTAACTATAGGAGATCACTTCACAAAGGCGGATCGACTGTTTTTGTACATGCCTAACAACTCCGTTGTAGCACCAACACACTCTCTGTCATCAACAACCACGAAGTCACGTCCGCCAACACCACCGCCGAAATCGGCACCGTCAATGAAAAAAGAAGCGGTCAAAAATACAGTACTAACCCTTGACGAAGTGAAGATCACTTTTAGCTACCCTGAAAATAACGAAGTTATTGTGGGAGACACAGTCGTCGTTGAGCTTGACACAGAGGGATTCCTCATCGAAAAACACAAGGAATACATCACTGTGTTGATACGAATTGACGGAAATTCCGATAATGAGTATGTGCTGGTTGACTCTACCAACACCTTAAGTGGTCTTTTGGTGGGACGTCACCACATGGAAATATCTGCCTATATGAAATCCAACGGGCAGCTTTTGAGTACCTCTGAAGTAAGCTTTCAGACAGTCGCCAAGCCGAACTGAGTGCCTGCCACATGGCAAAACCTGTCATTGTACGCTGCAAACCAATGCTATGCTAAGAACACTTGGAATGAATTAAATGCTAAAACACTGCATGTGACAAGTTGAACAATTTAGAGGAAAACTGTGCTGCTGTATATCCTCTCCAGAAAATATTCATTATCCGAGACAAATCGTTCATCCCCCCCCCCAACTTTACATGAATTCTCACATTCCTCCGCTATCGTCATCGTTTTCGCCTGTGAGGGTATCATCACAAACACCCCAAAGGCAAATTCCAACGGTATCCCACCACCACTTGCGCTGGCATTCATTTGGGCACATGTCGTTACAACCTATTACAATTAAAACACAAAAAATGAAGCCCTTAATCCAGCCATTGTACCGCATCCTCAGTTGCATCTTTAGATAAAGGCAAACGGCACTAACAAGTACACCAAACCAGGGCATCTCAACAATGAAACTGTCTATGGTCTCATACCTCTGCCGCCACTTCTTGACAGCTCCGCTTGTAGTCCAGCTTTTTCTCATTTCACACTGCAGAGTTGTAGCCAGTGTCGTTGCATCGTCATATTTAATGTCACCAGCATCTAATGCAGTGATATCGCTGACTACTCGATGTTGCTTTTCGTTGGTCTCTTCCAGAGTACATAGAGTCGTCAAGAAGCGCTCGAGCCATTTGTATCGATCGAAGGGACTGATTGTCTCCTCATCTCCCCGAAAGTACGTCATTACATCATGGACACCTTGATCTGAAAACTCGCTGTGGATCACCATGAACAAGCAGTGGAACCCTTCCCGGCGTGCTATCATATTCCTTACAAGTTCTCTCCATTTTGCATCAGGTACCTCAATGAGAGTCTTCCGCGCATCTTTTTCCGCTTTCGATTCGACTGGCGCTTTTTCTTTTACTGACGCTTTTTCTTTTACTGACGCTTCCCGGCCCTCCTTCCGAGACCTCTCGTGATTCCTGATCTTAACTTCTTGTTTCTTTCTCAAGACGCGTTGCTCAGGAGTTTCATCCACTGTCTTCCGTAAAATTTTCTCACCCTGAAAATGCGTTGGTCTTCGAGCGGTGGGTCTTCGCGGGCGATCTTCGGAGGAGAGCTCTGATGGAGCGGTGGATTCAGTTGCCTCTGGTTCCGTTGAAGGGTTGGACTCCCCTGTTGACCCAACAGTTTTAGAATCAGGGGAAGATTTTGAAAGGTCATCTGTGTCACCAGGGGGGTCGTCAGCAGCAGGTACAGCATCTGGAACAACTTTACTTGCCATTTTACTATTCTTGTGGCTGATGTAAGTTGGTTCAGCTTTGACATCAGAATACTGTAGCAAGCGAAGAGACACAAAGTCGTAAGTCATTTTTTCTCTAAAAATTCACAGAAAGATTTGCATGTCCCCTTTCACGCACAATAATGATACGAGAATATAACAAAGTTACTGCTTGCTTCGCACCACTGCACGAGTTCATCCCGCCACCCCCGGCGTCCTCCCGACGGTGCACAGCGTGCTCCCCCCGCCCGTGGCTCTCCTCCCACAATATAATTCATAACACGAGTGAGCGAGTAGTACCAAAATACCATCAAGAAAACCACAAAACACCAAAGCAAAACCAAACAAAGCGAAAGAAATCAACAATGAGCAATTCACACAGACAGGCTAAAGTTACAAATGTCGCTGCAGTATAAACTCAGAAACCAAATTATCTCTACTTAGCCACTTGAAAATCATTAATTTCCATCGCTTCTAGACAAGCCGATCAAGGAGGGCACTGGGCAACTCTTCCCTTCTCCACCTTTCACCACCCGTTCCCTTATCATTCATTATCCCACTACGTTCTCATTGTCGTCCCCATCTGCGCATAACTCCATTCCCATTCGATTAGGGCATTTCCGAAAGCATAAACGTTCCCCTCCCCCCCGGACCACTACAAACCCTTTCTGCATGGTAACAAACTCTGTGTCGTAAAGAATCTTCTCAGCCTCGCCATTATCATGATATTGGCCATGGATCTGAATGCAACTAACCACCGCAACGTCGACTTTGTTCAAATCCAAAGAGTTGTAAATAAGATTTTCAAAATCCTCACGCGCAGATTGAGCAGCCAACTTGGTCATGTTTGTCAGATTGAGATCATTCAAAAATCCCATTGAATTACTCCCAATTTGTTTGCAAAGCTTGGCTGACAACAAGCTCATTTCTAAATCTTCCATATCCACCTTCCCAGCTAGATCTAAGCTGCTTGCGCTTGAGCTCACGCTTAAACCCCCCCGTTTGAATGACTTCATGATCTCGTGGAGTTCGTTGTTGGTGTTTGTGACACCAGACTTCCTCTCCCGGTACAAAAACCCGACTTCGCTGTCTTGGTTGACGGCAATATTTGGGCCCGTAAAGATTACCAGTCTTTTACGGCCCCCATTGCTCTGGACCTCGGGCGCATTGGAAACGCATTGTTTTATTCCTGTTATCCCTATGTTACACTGTGCACCAAGTGAGTGCGTGACATAAGGATCACCCCACTCCTTGCAGAGCGCGTGCAACAGTGGTCGAGCGACTTCGTCCCTCGCGAGTCCCACTACAGCTAGGCTATTGTCCCGGTTGAATCCAAAGTCATTCAAAATTCTCTTGCTCTCTTCGACAAAATTAGCCATTGGCATGGCATTCATGAAAACCTTTGTGATTCCCTTGGTCAACTCATCTAGCTTCCTTTCTTGCCCGCGTAGTTCTGAGTGTCGCACCTCTTTTTTCGGCGCCTTCAACCGTAACGGCCGAGGAGGGATCTGTTGCGGTCGTAAAGTTGGCATGGAGGAAGAGGGGTACAGGTACGTGCCTGTATTAATTGGTCTCTGTCGCTTGCTTTTCAAGGGTTTCAAAGTGCCCAGGCCACTCCTTCCGGTCGCAATCCGTCTCTTCCCGCCGAGGGCGGGGTTTATTGAAGGGAGGGATACATTGGATGTCATGAGAATTGTTGAATTTATTTCTAGAGAAGAAAGGGTCAGTTGGAGGCGATGAGAGGGATTGACAATCAAATTCTTTGTAATTCCCCTGAATCGCAGGAAGAAAACTTGGAACTACGACAACGAGAACTTCAAAAACGTTATATCAACACAATTTGTTGATTCAGAACGATTTCACTTGCAACACTCTCACGGTCGTTCAAATTTGGTCAACGTTGCTACCTCCTTTTCCTTTTTAATTATGAGCGAAGATGTCGATGGCCACGTACTCCGTAGGTTCGAATTGTGCCAGAAATTGGGCAAAGGTGCCTATGGAATTGTCTGGAAGGCTATTGAAAAACGGTCTCGCTCCGTTATTGCTCTCAAAAAGTGCTTTGATGCATTCAGGAATGCGACAGACGCGCAGCGGACTTTCCGCGAGATCATGTATCTGCAAGCTTTGAGCGGGCACGACAATTTGATCCGAATGCAGCATGTAATTAAAGCTGAGGTGAGTCGTAAATTTAAGTTGGGGTTAATCGGAATGACAAAAAACCTACAAAAGTGCATGTTTGTGATGGTATCTAACAGAAAGATCTCGATATCGGCGCGATAACGGCACCTTTCGTACGACGCTCTCTTGCGCACACACAGAACGACCGCGACATTTACCTGACGTTTGACTTTATGGAGACTGACCTTCATGCTGTCATCCGTGCAAATATTCTCGAAGATATCCATAAGAAATATATTGTCTACCAAGGTGCGTACGGCCGGCCAGCAAGCCATCCACTCTGCTCTATCTTGCTCTCCTCGATCCGGCCAAACAACTTCAAATCACTCTGCTCACACTGCAAGTCGCAAACCATCCATCTCCAGTATTAAAAGCTTTAAAATTCATGCATTCTGCTGAGCTTCTTCACCGCGACATTAAACCCTCCAATTTGTTGCTCAACAGCGATTGTCACGTCAAACTCTGTGATTTCGGGCTATGCAGAAGCGTAGCTCAGAGCGCGGGGCCATCCCCGGTGCTAACTGATTATGTGGCTACAAGGTGGTACAGAGCTCCAGAGATATTACTGGGCAGCACAAGGTACACCAAGGGGGTGGATATTTGGAGTATCGGGTGCATCCTTGGAGAGATGGTTTCAAATAGGCCAATTTTCCCCGGAAACAGCACAATGAACCAACTGGAGAAGATCATCGAGGTCACAGGCAGACCTAAGGGGGAAGATGTGGAGGCGATCAAGTCGCCCTTTGCCTCTACCATGCTTGAGAGGTAAGTAATATAATTGGCCGGAGTAAAGAAAGAAAGGTCTGTCACGAGATAGAGATGGATTTTGCTGCCGTAACATTTATTTGGCTAACACCAGAATCAACGACAAACAACCGAAATTACTCCTCAAATACACATACACATGCATGAATGAACACAGTATCCCACCAACAAGACAAACATCCCTCGCTGAAATGTTCTCCAACGCTTCTGCTGAGGCGCTGGAGCTCATGAGCCAGTGTCTCCAGTTTAACCCCGTGAAAAGGTGCGCTGCAGAGGATGCCCTGCGACACCCCTATGTTGCAGAGTTCCATAACCCGTCAGACGAGCCCGCATATCCCCATGGACCTATTAAAATAGCCATAGACGACAACAAGAAGCTGAGCGCGGGGGACTACCGCGAGAGGCTCTACAAGGAAATTAACCAAAGAAGGAAGGACGCTAGGAGAAGGGAGCAGGAGAAGAACCGGCACAAGAGTGCCATCGCTGCAGCGACAGCCCCACCACAAGAGCAGGCGTTGGGCTAATTAATTTTTTTTAGATATTTGCGCACGTAATGAACAGAGGACGGCACGGAGGAGGAGAAGGATGAGTGATAGGTTTGTAATGATTTGTTGGCTACGCCTGATTAAAAGAATATTTTTGCAAGAGGATTCTTCGCTTTGACAAGTTCGGCAAGTTTATGCTGCTTTCTTTTTGGATAAATTAATCACAAAAAGTAGCCCTCTTGCCCTGTTAAATTGTGAATGTTTCATTCCCCCTTCGAACGTCCATGTTTGCTCAGTTGTGGTTCCCTATAAAAAAAAGCATTTTTTTTTGCTCGGAAGCTCGTCCCGTTCCCGTCGGGCACCAACTCCTCTCTTAATCTTTTTTTGTATCCACCTGGACGTTTATATCACCGTAAAATTATCACTCTCTTTGCCTGAAAAGTGAATACGAGGCAAAGCGTGATCTTCTTCCGCCTGCCCCCTCCCCCCCCAGTTCTGCTGGCTTGCTGTCTGTCAACTTCCTCATTCCCAAAAACGGTCATCACCTGAATCCAATCTCAATCAAACAATTGGCGATAATTTCGGGGCGTGCGCAGTGGTATATTCTCCATAGCCACAGAACAATTGCCGACTTCTGAAGAACTCTTGATTGACAGATTGATTCCCTGGGACCATGGATCATTCTTCCGAGGCAAATACAACAACAGAAGGCAGCGCTGTGGACAATGACCAAGGCGACAGATCGGGGCAAATAGTAGCAAAGCCAGTTGCCGCGAACACCGCAGTGCAGGATAAGAAAGAACTGGAACCAAAGGACGAGTTTCAGCGATTTGACAAGGAGCCAACAGTTTGGAGTGATTTTCACCTTGAAATCCCTAACAAGTTTACCGGAGTTTCATCAATTCCTCGGTTCGACTGTGATGATGGTAGCTGGGCGCCGGGTAAGGCAGAGTCCTTGCCGCGGAGAATCATCCGGAACATACACAACCTGTTCAAGTTAATGAACAACATATTAATTTTGATTTTGACATGTGGAGCAGCTGAACACAAACTGACGACAGGATTCGAAAAATACCCCTTGTTTACCAGAAAATACGGATTGGACGGACCAGGGCGATATAAACATACTATGAAATTGAACCGGTCGGACTTCCACCAGCGTAATTTAAAAAAACTTTCTACGGAAAACCCTGGAAGGAGGGTCAGCCAACTGCCCACTCGTATGCCCACAAATTTTTTTACTGATGGGGCAGGAGTGACTGACGAGACAAGTAACAGCAGCGCAAAGAGTAGCAAAGTGAGTCCTGGGGAAGGCACGGATCACCGCCAGCGCCGGCTGAGTAACGGTGTCACAGCAGCGACCCTCAAAAGCTGCATTAAAAAACCGAGAAGCGGCGATGGGAGCGAGCCCCGAAAAAAGAAGAATCTGGAAATTTATCGCGAGGTGCGGATCGTAGTGTTTGCAAGCGACACAGAAGCGCGAAGGAAAGCCAGCATGTGGGTCACCAGCGATGTCATTATGAAAAATAAGAAGGAACACAAGAAAGAAAAGCAGAAGTTGGAATTACAGCGGAAAAAAGCAGCTGCAGACAGAGCGCTGTTGAAGGCAAAGGAGGCTGAAAGCGAAAGCGCGGAGGGGAAGAATCCGCCAACCTCAAAAAATGCCGCAGATGGTAAAGCTGGAAAAGACTCTCCGACAAACTGATCTTTCACGCCCCGTCATACTTACTGACTGTGAACATTTTGTCCACAATAGCGATGTTCGATGTTTCTTATATTAAAAAAAATCGCTAAGAGATTAAGGAATAGAGGCAAGGTTTAAAGAAAAAAAAAACAAAAACTTAGACATGAAGCGAACACCGTCACAGGCCTTTCTGCATATCATTTGCGAAGTCGAGCAGACTATCTTTATTCCCTGCCCCGCTATCCTTTCGCGACGACTCCCCCCCTGCGAAGCTAAATATGCTTTCATTGGGACCATCTGAGGAGAGGTTTTTGCTGCCATGCGCAAATAGACAGCTGTTGAACTCTTTGATGCCCTGCAAGAGCTTTCCAAAGTTGCTGCTATTGGCTCTCGCACCTGCTGAAGGGCCGCTTGAATGGTGCGTGCGCTCGCTGCCGCTGTTGATAATTTTTGCGATGCTAGTCTCAAAGTTGTGGCTCATGTGATAGAACATGAGCTCCAGGCTGGTCAGTCCGCTTGTCGAGTTTGGGAACTGGAATGCCACTGAGCACCTCACCAGCGACTCCAAAAATTCCTCATAATTCAATCCGCCAACATCATTGACTCCCCACACCTCGATGCTATCAGCAAATGCAGCGCTAATCTGTTGCAAACTTAGAGCTGTCATGGCTGCCCCAGTGCCGCTTGAAAGGTTAGCGGCAGCAGCAAAATCTAAGTACTTGCCCCATGGGAGAGAGGAGCAAGTCTGATTGATATCAGCTCTGAGCGCATGCCGGCCCAAGGTATCGAGCTCGTAATCACTAGGGTTCCCTGCAAAGAACATAAATATTTTTTTGAGGCCGCTGTCAAAGAGTTTAAGGAATTCTGCACAATCGGCCATCTCGTCGGTCACATTAGTCTTGTAGTGCATCAGGCTTTCGTCTGTGAAAAGATGCTCAGTCAGCAACTTCTTGAAAGACTCACTCTTGGATAAGTTGAGGTGCATGTAGCTCTTGGTTTGATACACTTTCCCAGAAATGATGTTGAGGGCGGTCTTGAAGTCGTCGAACTCGAAACGCTTGTGAGGGTGGCGACCCTGTTCATGTTGATGTATAACATTGACATCGGCTTCCATGATTGGGAGCCCCGTATTTCTAATTAGCATGACTAGCTCTCTCTTTTTCATGTTCATCCAGTCCCTCGCATTGTTTTGCGTGTTGCAGTGGAGAAAAACCTTCCAAAGTCGTTCGTCAGTGTTCTCCTCCACGGAGGGAACCACGTCTATCTCTTCTTTTTCGTCTAATCTTAGAATTTCCCAAACAAGCCGGGAAAACTCATGAGTACCTTTCTGAAGGAGAGCGCCCCCACTCGCGGCGTCTCGGTGTCCCGCTGTCAGGCCTTTCATCCCCCCAGATTTTTCCGTCGAGTTTCCGATGTCCAAAAGGCGCCCCACACTGTCTTCAAAGTTGTTGGAAATGTGGGAAAAAAATTCGACCAAGATTTTAGGGAACGGTACATCGCCGCTGTCGCTATCCTCGTTTTCTCCCTTGGCCTTACCGATGCCCCTGCTTCCTCCCAGCTTCTTGCCCAGTTCGCTCTTCTCCTTGTACATCACACAGCACCTCACCAGAACCTCCCAGAATTCATCAACTGTTAGCCCTCCTACAACATCTTTGTCCCTTACGTTGATGGAGTCAAAGAAGGCGAACGCAAGCTCACTCGCATTCAACGCCGTTAGCGCTGTTCCCACCGACGCTGAGAGGTTAAAGCAGGCACATATATTCTGGTAGTCATGATACGGCAACGACTGAGTCATTTGGTTCATATCCTTCCTCAAACCGTGTCGCTTCAGCTCCTCCTGCTCATATTGTGTCGGCATCTTGGCAAAAAACTGAAAGCAGTCCCTAATACAGGGGAAGAATTTCTCTTTCATCGATGCTGCCGCACTCAACTCACTTTCTATGGGCCTACTCTTCCTCTTCTCTGCAAGGGGAACAAAGTACTTCTTGACTGTTAGGGCCACGAGTTGCACATCAGTATAGTTTTTCGACTTCTTGCGAGTGGCTATCTTGATCACGCACTTCACAAAGCAGGAAAATAGAAACTTTTGTGACGGATGGGAGGCTGATTCTGAGCGGTGCATGATTTCAAGCTCAGCTCTAAGAGGAGGGCTTTGAAGCTTGACGTCCTTAAGAATCATCTCTACAAAATCACGCTGCCGCATAGCGATGGGATCGTTCGGGTTGCGAAGGCAGTTGCTCCTCATGAAGCAGTCATAAAGTGTGGGGAGGTGAGGTTCCATGATGAGATCTTTGTAAGAAAATAGAGGGGATAGGGGACTTTTTCTTTTCTGCTAGATTTGGACCGCTTTGTGTATTTGTGTAGAGAGCGCTAGCAAGGAAGACAACAGAAGAAAAATGAGAGAAAAAAAGTGAATTTGTAGAGAGAGAGTTTGGAGTTCGCAGACGAGACCGTTTCATTTGAGTACTCTGGATTACCACATTTAGCGACAGAGACCGCCTTAATTTTCACCCTAGGACAAGATACACCTAATTTGTCAGCGATAATCAAGATAAATAGTGTGTCAACTTAAAGCAGCTCCAAGTGACTGACTCTCTTGCACAACTCAAACCCTAAACTTGCAACTCTTGCCTCCCAATCAAAACTACCCAAACTCACTCAAGAGGTACCAATTTCGCTGTGACTTGGCTACGATATTGAAATGACAAGCCGAAGTAATATTTTCAGTGCTAGATCAGGAGCAACGGTACGTCTCTCATTTCATTTTCATGTTTGATGTGTGATGTTTTGTCTCCTCTACTCTACCTGTGGCAAATCTTTCAGAAATAATAATTTGTCGTTTTTTGGCGCCATCATCAGCGTCAGCTTTGACTAACTAACCCTCTCTCCTCTGCAGACCGATCGGCGCATGTCCGAGAAAGCCGGCGATGCCTCTGCCCGCTCCATTTACCGTCCTCCTGACCCCTCTGCGATGGACCACCAACTCCCTACCTCAAGCGACGATATGATTGAGCTCGAGCATTGCATCGGCTTCACTGGAAACTTTACAGAAACTATCATCGCCCACCCCGTGAATAATAACGAGTATGTGAAGGCGATGGGAAGTGTAGTGAGCATTTGCGATCTCTCAGACCCCCACAGACAAGAGTTTTTGCGAGCTCATGACATGGAAGTGTCCGCTCTGGCAGTCAGCGGGGGGGGAGGTCTGATAGCTTCTAGCCAACTTGGTACAACGTACCAACCCGGCTACCACGCTCCAGTGATCGTCTGGGACTACGACACGCGCAAAGATGTATACGTTCTCACAGGCCACACCAAGAGAGTGAGGATTCTGGAGTTCAGCCCCGATGAGCGCTTTTTGGCTGGTACCGGCGACGATTGCTTGCTATACATTTGGGATATGACCACGGGGGAAGTTATCTTCGGGAAAAAGTTTGACGAGCCCGTGATTCTGTTTGAGTGGGGGAATTTGGAGCTCAGTAAGGGAGGTCGGAGGGCCAGCTATGAGGTGTTGCTGGTGAGCACAGGCGGTGGGCCCCAGGATGACGTCCAAAAATGTAAGCTTGAGTACGATCCGATCAGGGCACAATGGTCGCTTCTTATGGACAATGTTAACATGCCATCTGGGGGACTGGCTAGAACCTACTACTCAGCCATGATCTCTGCCGACAGGCAGTTCATGCTCTGTGGTACTTCAGTCGGCGACATGCTGGTCTTCAACATGCGCAACAGTGTTTACAGGGCAAGTGTCCCTGTCTGTAGTAGCGGTCTCGTGAGTCTGTGCGTAAATAACGAGACGGGCGACGTCTTTTGCGGTGGGGGCGATGGAACGCTCAAGAAGCTCAGAGGGAGTGACATGAGATGGGAGCTCGTCAGCGAGACCATGTTGGATAGCAGGATCGTTTCGCTCTCAGTAATGGCAAATAACTTGGAATTGCTTGCTGGGACTGACAGTGGAACTCAGTACAGAGTGCTGCTGGAGGTGAGTCGTCAGTGTCACTGCCAGTGTGTTTTCTGTGTCGGACTGGAGTTGGTTGGAAGAACTACCATTACAATTTTTTTCTTTTGGGGAGAAAAGAGAGCTGACAAAAAAAACCTAACCCTAACAATACCTTCTTTTCGTGTCCTACCGTACCCAAAAACTCTCGCAGGATCTCTCGGCCACTATAATCAGTACTAGTCATACAAATGTGGTCGAATGCAGCGGGTTTGGGGAAAGAAGTGACGTCTTTGCCACCGGGGATAGTGGGGGATGCATCAAGGTTTGGGATCTGTCTGACTATGCCACTATCATGAGCCTTGTCGAGAAGAAGGGGGGAGCTGTCAAATGCCTCTGCTGGATCACAAACACGGCCATCGTCGCGGGTTTTGCCGACTCTTTCATCAGGTGCTATGACGCCGTCAGCGGGAAGAAAATGTGGGAGATCCCTAACGCTCACAAGGGAGTCATCACCTCTGTGGCCACGCACACAGACCAAAGGCTCGCCTTTTTGGTCAGTGGAGGAGAAGACGGCGGGGTCAGGGTTTGGGCGCTGAAGAACAGGGAGCTCATGATCCAGTTTGTGGAGCACACCAGGAAGGTTACCCAGGTTTTAGTCGATGTAAAGAAACCCAATTTGATCCATAGCTCCAGTATGGACTGCAGCATTTTGACGTACGACTTGATCAAAGAAAAGAGGACCAAAGCCCACATGGTGAGAGAGGGAAGCTTTTTGAGCATGAGCCAAAGGCTTGACAGTGAGCAGGAACTTATTTCCGTTGACGGCAACGGCAGGATGTTGTTCTGGGACTGTGATTTCCCTGAGCCTGTCCAGATGTTGCAGGACCCTGCCAGGAGCATCTTGCAAGAAATCACTGTCAGCCCGACGGGCAGATATGTGGCGACGTGCGGAGATGACCAGCTGGTGAAAATATTTGATTTGGTCGACAGTGGAAAGTTGGTAACCGTTGGTCATGGCCACAGTGAGTCCATCAATTGTTTACAGTGGAGCCCAGACGAAAAACAGCTTGTTAGCGTCGGCGCCGATTGCTGCATTTGCATATGGAACTTCTATGGGAACTCTCTCGAGGAGGCATAGATGGAACAGGCGGGCGGGCGTCCTCTCCGATTGTTTTTGATTGACTTCAGGCTCGGGTCGGGAAGGTGGCTTGTAAAGAGTAATAATATTGTACTGAGAAGCTGCTTTTTTAACTGGGAATGTCTTAACGCATTATTTTACTCATAGAAAAATGGCTCATCAACTCCCTCCATCGGTGCAACCCAACGTGAAAGGCACTATGCTGCGTGGGAACTAATGAACTAATCTCCAACTCTCGGCGTTTCCCCCTCAGACACTCAATAAAATATCACCATCAACTAAAAACACTGTTGCGAGCGCTCCAATAATAATCTAGGGAGAAAAAAGACGAATACTAAAATAATCATCATTATTCTTCATCGGTGAGTTCTAGGGTTGTTTTTCTGGGGTGTGGGCAAAAAACCCTCACTTTTTTCACTGTAGTAGTTCTCTACGAAAAATCTAAATCCATCACGCCGCACTATACTCACGGTTAACCCCAAAAAAAATTTAAATAAACGTTTTCGATGGACCCTTCATCTCTTTCACCCGAACAGGCCCAGCAGGTGGGTCAGCGGATGGAGCAGGAGGTCGCGCAGCAGCAACTTCAGACCACCATCCAGACTATCACCGCTCACTGCTTCAAAAAGTGTGCTGGAACCTCCGGCACAAAGCTTGAGAGCAGGGAGCAAAGTTGCACTGCACTGTGTATGGATAGGTACATTGATACGATGCAGGTGGTTGTCAACTCGATGCAGAAGAACATGTAATTGCGCGAATGGTAGAATTAAAAGAGAAAGCACAGATTTTTGCTGGGGCAAATTTCCCCTTTCCCATACTACTATACTTTAATTACCAGCCAGTGTCTTTCCCTATCTTCTTTGAGCTCTTTCCTTTGTTTTTATTCTTGCGTGCACTCTTTGCCCCGCTGGCTTGTCGTTGAATCCGCGACTTCATTTGCGCTTGCTGCTTTGAGATTCTCTGTTTCAAAAGTTCTTGCTGGATTTGCTGCTGCTCAATTTGCTGTTGCTGGTCACCGTCACTACTTCCCTCTTCCTTCGGCAGAAATTGGAAAATTGTTTCTTGCTCCGAAGCTTCTTCTTCGCCAGTTGTCAACATCGGTGCATCATCCTCATTATCTTCATCAATGTGATCACCGGTGAGGACTCTTTCTTCCCGTTCTTCGTGTTGGTGCCCATCTTGGCCACCTTCCTCCAGGTCCTCTTCCTCATCCTCATCCTCACCCTCACCCTCACCCTCATCCTCATCCTCCTCTCCCTCCTCTGCCCTATTTCTCTCGAAATAATAAAGTTCCATGGCATCGTTCCCATTATTCTTGCCACAAAATCCACTCGCCTCCAATATCTTGTCCAACCGGCCGGTCGTGTTCCCAATTGTGCGTTTTTTAACCTGGATAGTTGAGGGCTCAGCAGCAATTTGTTCATCCTGCCCCACTCCCTCTTCTTTCTCTCTCTCATTCTCCGTGTCATCCTCATTTCCGACATTCTTCGTAACGTCTTCGAATCTCCAACCGTCCGCTAAATCGATCCCCTCCGTACCACCGTTCTCATCTTCGACGTAGCAACGGAGCTTGTTCTTAAAAAATCGAATGAGACAATTGACATCACGTTCATACAGGGTCTTAGCGTTAGGATGCTTGACCGAGACCATCTGCGGGAAGTCAATTAGTGTCACTAAAGGTTTTGGCTCTCCATTGTCAAGCAGTTTCTTCGGAGTAGGCAGAGCTTCCACAATCTTTTCTCCCGTTCCATCTACAATATTTTCTCCCGCCTCTATCGGCTGATGCGCTGAGAGTGCTCCTGGGCCCCTAAGGACTGACCCACTGTGGCGAACATAGTGATCGCCGATGCCGTCACCGCTTATCTCAGCTTGCACACCCGACAAATCGACCATTAAATTAAATTCGTTCAGATCGCAGTGTACAAGGCCGTGCCTTGCGAGTCTAGTAGCGAGGGCAACACTCTGCTCAAAAATGGATTGCGCTTGCTCCGCTGACAGTTCCTGGCGAGTTCGAATCTGGTAAAGAGGCGAACCGCGAACAAGCGTCATCGCGACGACGTGGCGGTTCTGCTCCAAGGGCGTCGGAGTTGGATAGCCCACCTGGTGGAGGGCCTTCATGAATGCGAACTCCTTCAAAGCCGAGAGCCTGCTCATGAACAGCCAATTGACTGCTTGCCCACTCTTGGAATTATTCAGATAATCACGGTGTCGCCTCACAGCCCGGAAGCTAGTCCTCCCAAGGCGGTGGAATTTCAGAACGACCTGCCTCCCATTCGGATCCGCAGCGATGTAAATGTCACTCTCTTTACCGATACCTATTTTGTCACCAAGAGCACTAACAATTCCCTTCTGCGTCAAACTTTTCAGGGCTAAAATATCGTATCCAGAATTTGTCAGCCTATACCCATCGTAACCCTTCGACCCATCGTGGCTCAAGAGCTTATCTCGGAGCAGCGAAGCCATCACCTTGTTTGCACCACCGTGCCGGAGCTTGGCAAGGCTGATGCAAATTTTGGCTGGAACAATCTCATGGCTCTTCATCCCAATTTCAACAGCGAGGAGAACACGGTAGTCCTCCTTACTCATTGTACGCATCACGGAAGCGTCCAACTTCATTTTCTACGTCCAAAGGATGGAGAGTCTGGTCGATAGAAAGGATGGTGATGGAGCTTCTTTCTATCCAGTCGTAAGAATAACTTCGACTTTGAATTTAAAAAAGCAACTGTAAGCTCGTCAATATACAGAAATCGAAGTATAAAGGACTTTCAACGATGAAAATAAGTCAAGAAGTGAAGGAGAGCAAATGAATTAGAAGGGGAATTGAGCGAATGGTGAGTTGCTGTTTAAGACACCCGATTGATAATTTCTCTCGCCACCATCACTCGTAGCCGTCGAAATACTATATTTGCAAAGTTACTTCATAAAAAACACTCTCCAGTGCACCAAGCACTGCTTAAACATACCGACAACGTTGATGCTTCCAAGAGGTGTCAATCTGCTATCTACAACACTGGTATTGCTGGCGTTGACAATGCGAGTATCACTCGTAGCGACCCTCCAGCTAGGTAAGACGACCGGATTAGGTAGGACGAGTGGGCTAGCGCGCAAGAGCACTCGGGTGTTCTCTTCTCCAGCTGAACAGAAGGAGCCCAGTATGGATGATATCATCTCCCTCAGCAAACGACGAGGATTCATTTTCCGATCATCTGAAATTTATAACGGGTTTCAGGGCTTCTATGATTACGGTCCTCTCGGTTCCGAACTAAAGCGCAACATAAAGGAGCGCTGGTCTCAGCGTTTCATCCGTGAGCGTGATGACATGACATCGCTTGACAGTTCGATAATTGCTTCGCCCAAGGTCTGGGAAGCTTCAGGGCACGTGAGCGGTTTTAGCGATCCGATGTGCGACTGCAAGGAGACAAAGACGCGGTACCGTAGCGACCAGATATTTTTCGCTACTGTGACTACGGTCGGGGGAAATAAGCTGTATTTGAGTGTTGTTGAGGATGAGGAAGCAGAGATGCGGAAGGCGGCAAAGAAGATCCTCAAAAAAATGAAGAAAGAGGCCGAGACTGAAATCACCACTACTTTGGAAGAGTTGGTTTTCACAAACTATATGGACGTTTCAGAGGAAGAGCAGGCGTTGATACCGTCACCTGCTACACAAACGATGACCCTAACGCCCAGCAGAAGTTTCAATTTGATGTTCTCAACCTCTGTTGGTGCTGTTGTCGATGGATCCAGCGTAGCGTATTTGCGGCCCGAGACCGCTCAGGGAATTTTCACAAATTTCAAGGCCTGCCAAGCTACCACGAGGAAGAAGTTGCCTTTCGGAATCGCACAGATAGGGAAGGCATTTCGCAATGAGATCACTCCGAGGAACTTTATTTTCCGGAGCAGGGAGTTTGAACAGATGGAAATAGAATACTTTTTCCGCCCCGGCGACGAGGAAGTTTGGCGACCCGTCTTGAACGATTGGTTTCGTGACTGCCGACAGTGGCTCATTGATGTCGGCGTCGACGAGAGTCGCATGGGGGTGGAGGTGCATGCAAAGGACAAGCTCGCGCACTATGCGTTAGCATGCGAGGACGTGACATTCAGATTTCCGTTTGGAGAGCAAGAGCTTATGGGCGTCGCTGCTCGGGGCCAATACGACTTGAAGCAGCACGAAATTGCCTCAGGAAAGTCTCAAGAGTATTTCGACGATGAACTAAAGGAGAAGTATGTGCCTCAAGTAGTCGAGCCCAGCCTCGGGGTGGATCGACTTTTCTTGGCGCTTCTGTGCAGTGCCTATGCCGAAGACGTTCAGGGGGGTGAGCAGCGATCATTTCTCAAGTTCGCCCCATCTATCGCACCTGTCAAAGTTGCGGTCCTACCCCTAATTAAAAACAACGAACAGCTCATGGAAGTTGCCAAAGGCTTACACAAGAAGCTCGCAAAGAGATGGAATGTTGAATTCGATGCTGCAGGCTCTATCGGGAAGCGATACAGGCGGGCAGACGAAATTGGCGCTCCGTTCTGCATAACAGTTGACTTTGAAACAATTGAAAAAGACAACTGTGTCACGATCCGGGACCGAGATTCCACTGAACAGACGAGGGTGAAGCTTGAAGATGTCGTAGGCTGGCTGGAGGATGAGATTGAGGATTATTAATTTATTGTTATTGGCTGACAATGAGATGAAATGAATAATGGCAGATGAAGTTTAGGTCGCCCCATTTCCCCCCCCACCTGCTCAACACTACTACTCCTGTGTTTGTTTTAATCTAGTCTTATCTATACATTCAAATCACTCCCCGGGACCCTTCTCTTTAAATAGGAGCTCAGGAGATCGTCCAAAGGAAGCGCTTTTAAGAAAGCGGTTCGCGGAGCTTGACAAAGCTGGCTGGGGCTATTCTTATGCCAAGGGAAGCGACAGCAACAGAAAACCACGTCAAGAGAGAGCAATTAGTATTTCCTTCCCGACTTAATTCTAAAAGCGACGACGTATTGCAGGGGTGCAAGAAAAAAACAGGGAGACCGCTTATTGGATGTTCCTCCATGGATATCGGCGGTGTATCATTTATTGATATCTGCCGAGGGAGGAGTTCCAGAACAGAGGCAGGAGGCAGCGGAGAGCCGGAGGTGGTCGCCACAGTAAAGTACAGCACAGGCGACGCATATGACGAGGAGTATACTATCGTAAATTCCCAGACTATATCGTGGAGGACTATGGGAGGGTGATGCAGGTGGAAAGTAGGAAGGGCAATGATGTCAAGAGAGGTCAAAGGGGGACACGGAGAAAGAGAAAGGGACCTTGAAAGTGATCGGGCCTCTGCCTCAAATGTCTGAAAATCCATATAGCATCGAGGAGGTGATAGCTTAAACCTCCCAAAAAAATTCTCCGAACAAAAAAACAACAAACGATTACAGTGGTATACTCTTCTTGGATTCAATGGAATCACTTTACGCGACATCTTCTTCGGCAGATTCACTTTGCTGCGTAGGAATCGACCTTGGCACTACCAACACGACTGTGGCAGTATGGGATGAAGAAACGAAGCAACCACGATGTCTTAGACTCTCTCTCGCTTTGAAGTCAGACCTCGGAAAGTACCTGAAGAGCTTCCCGTCAGCTGTGAGTTTTCTGGAAGATGGCGGTTTCAGTGTCGGTGCAGCCGCTTTCCGGTCTGATTCATATTCAGATTCTGACTTGAACTCTGAAAGGCCCTCTTCCACCCACCCCTCTACTCCTCTGACCTCATCAAAGCGAATATTTGGCGTGCTTTATTCGACCCTATCCGAAGAAACGAAGAAATCTCTCCCGTTCGATGTTATATCGGACGACGACGAGGGGTACTGCAATGTGAATCTTGGTAGATCAGGGTTAAATGAAATTGTGACACCTGAGCGTATTGCCACCATCCTTCTCTCGGCGATTCGGTCGTCCGCCTCGACCACCCTGTATGGTACTAGCGATGCGTCCATCACTTCTTGTGTGATTGGTGTTCCCTCCCATTTCTCCCTTCGATCACGGTCCCTTCTTGAGTCTGCTGGACTGGCGGCTGGCTTTAACAAGGTGACAACTTTTGCAGAGAGCTCAGCTGCGGCCATTTCCTACGGACTATTTGTCCGGAGCGATGCGAAACCGACCACGGCACTTGTGTTTGACATGGGAGGGGGGACGACTGATGTTACAATTTGCCGTTGCGAGGGCGGCACCGACGCGAAATTTATGTTGTTGAAATCGTTCGGGGATGACTGCCTGGGAGGGGATGATGTTGACAGTATATTGGTTGATTGGGTTAAGAAGAATAGCAGAGTCAAAGAGAACTTTCAATGGGACGACAAAGAGATTCGTGATATTTGCAGGAATGCAAAGGTCGAACTTTGTGGAAATGCCGAGGAGCAGCTAGAGGAGCTTGAAGAGGTGACAATTGATATTGATATTGATATTGATATTGAGAAGCAAAAGCTACTTCTCACACGCCAGAATTTCGACGTTTTGATAGAAAACATCTTATCGCGATGCGAGAGATTGATCGACAGAGGGCTGGAGAAAATGAAAGTAGAAGACATTGATGAGGTAATTTTAGTAGGGGGCAGTAGCAGAATAGGGGCTGTGAGGAGATTGCTCCTTCGCAAATTTCCCCACTTAGAGGGCTTGTGCTCGGCAGTCGATCCAGACGAGGCCGTGGCGCTAGGATTGTCGGTACGAGGAGGGCTCATTAGTGGGGCTGCAAAGCCTTTTGAGGTCAGGAGCAGCCTGATGTTGGACTTGCTCCCACATCCTGTTGGAATCATTGTTGACGGACAATTTGTTACTGTTATGGAACGCAATTCACAACTTCCGTGTCGGGGGAGTGTTAAATTCACCACCGAAACAGTCAACCAGCAAGGCGTCGAAGTCTCCGTTGCGGAAGACGTTGGTGACTTTGGGGGAACCGTCCGGGAGTTGAAAAAATTTAAGTTCATGCTGTACAAGCTGACGGACGAGGAAGAGGAGTACTATCGTGAGAGTAAACAGGAGAGGATCGTTGAGATTACTCTAGTTGCCGATGATGAGGGGCGAGTGAGGTGCCATTTGTTCGACAATTTTGACCCAGAGCACGTCCGGCCGGACGACAAGACTATGCCGAGTGACCAAAAAAGGCTCATTGTGGTTTCTGTTTTTCTGTTTGTCGTCTACTTTGTCCTGCGAATGGTGAATGCGAAGTTGGAAAAGCGCGAAATAGACGAAGACAATGGGGAGGGGGACGAAATGAACAGTGTGAACAACAACATAGCTGATGTAGAATTTTAATTGCCAGTGCAGCTAGAAACTAGAATAGAGAGGTGCTAAGAATTTAAATTTCTGCAAAGCGCAGCTACCAAACACTTCGAGAACATTCAGTGACAATTTAGTAACGATAATTGCGTACCGTGTCGACGAACAATTTGGCCTTCTCCTCGCTTGTATCCGCCTCGATTCCGTGTCCCAAGTTCATAACGTGCCCGGTGTCCCCAGCCTTGGCGATTATTTCCTTCGTCCGCTCGACTATAGTCTCGTCGTCGGCAAAGAGGAGGGCGGGGTCAAGGTTGCCCTGCACTCCCGTCCGACCCGCAAGACCGGCTTCCGACCGAGCGGCGTCGAGCCGAGCACGACCTTCAGCCATATCGACCGTCCAGTCGAGAGACACGATATCAACGCCAGTCTTTGCCATGCGCTCAAGCAGTGCACCACTGTGCTTAATGTACATGATGGTGGGGACCTCGGGGTGCCTTGTTTTGACAGCGTCCAAGACCATCTTTTGGTAGGGGGCTGCAAAGGTATCATAGTCACGAGGAGAAAGGTGTCCCGCCCACGAGTCGAACACTTGTATGACCTGGGCTCCAGCCTCAATCTGGTAGCAGGCATACTCTGCAATGCTCTCAGCAATATTCTTGAGCATCTGGTGGAGGAGTGCCGGGTCGGTACTCATCATTTTCTTAATCTCAAAGTAGTTCGCCGAAGTCCCCCCTTCTACAAGGTAAGTCGCCAGAGTATAGGGGCAGCCGACGAAACCAAGCACAGTCGTCTCATCGTTGACTTCTTTCCGTAGCGTTCGCAGCGCTTCGTCAACAAAGGGGCACGATTCGAACGGATCGATAAGCTTCATCTTGTTCACGGCCTCCCAAGAGCGAACAGGACGCATCACAGGCCCTCTCTTCTCCTCAATGTCAAAATCGAGACCGAGTCCAGGGAGAGGAGTCAATATATCACTGAAAAGAATGCATCCATCTGTCTGATAGTTCCTCCAAGGCTGGAGGCTGACCTCCACGGCGACATCCGGAATCTCGCTCCTCTCCCGGAAACTCGGATACTTCTTTACCAGCTCTCGGTACTCGGCAATGTGCCTGCCAGCCTGCCTCATCATCCAAACGGGTGGCCGCTCCACCTTCTCCCCTCGAGCAGCGCGAAGCAGCAATGGTGCTGACGCTAGCGGTGGGACGGGCTCCGGACGGGCATTAAGGGAGCTTTTAATATTTGGGAGCGATCCGACCGTTGTTGTCGGTGTAAACCCAAACGAAACAGAAAGGAGGAGGGGAAAAGCAAGGGCCAGCATTGTTGGGTCGGTCGGCAAGATTTCTTCAGGATCCTGTAAGTATCGACTAATTTCGGCGTCGTGTCAAGGTAAAACAATGGCCTATGAATAGATAGAGTCGACTTTTTTTTTCTAACAGGGGGATTTCAATGAAAGGCGGTCTGGGATTGTTTGGGACACGCGTGAGCACGGACTAACACTCTACTGCCAATTGCATCGGGTGAATTCCCGTTAAGACCGTAGATACAACCTCTCACAACTAGTTAAAGGCTGTAACATACACTTTCGAGTCGAAAGTTAGCTTTGCACCCCCCGCCAGTGAGCTCCGCAGGGGTAACTATTACAGTCTGACAGACCAGATAGTTCGAAAGAATGAGCAGCCGCAAAAGAAGCGATTCGGATTCCGAGGGGTCCGGTTCAGATTCTGAGCGTCCTCGCAAGGAGGCCAAGAAGGAAAAGCCTCTCCCCTTTGCTGGCCAGCAGATTGCCGTCAACTGTCCCAACGCCTACCCGGCCGACTGGTACGCTGCGACCGTTGTTAGGTTTAGTAACAAGCGTGTATTGACTATTACTGTTCAATGGGAAGGAGGGGAGCCGGATGAGGTTGAGACTCTCAACAACCCGGAATGGTGTCCGCTGGGGGAGGAGGTGAGTTTTTTTGTTTTGTTTGCTGTCGACTCATTGTTCGCAATACACTCACTCCTGCCTGCCTGCAGCCCAAGAGCACAGTAATCCTCCCGGAACAGGATCCCTTCGAGGCAGTCACAGTGCCCAAGGAGCCCGCAATTTCATCTTCCTCCATTGGCGCCATGGGCGGCGGCGGAGGTTACGAGCCAAGGTCCGCTCCGGCGATTCAGGAGGAGGAGGGCGGCGACGAGGGCGACGAGGACGAGGACGACGAGGACCAGGGGCAGGGGCATGGGCAGGACCAGGGGCATGGGCAGGACCAGGGGCATGGGCAGGACCAGTGGCATGGGCAGGGAGCTGGGGAGATGATATATGGAGACGATGTATATTCAACACTATAATTATTGAATATGCAGAGAGGCACGGGATGAGGGGGTGGGGTGGGGTGGGGTGGGGAGTGAGGGGATGAAATCGGACTTACCCGTGGGCGTGACGATAAGTGCAATAATAATGAGAATGAGAATAACCTTTTGGGTAAAGTACTGCACAGAAGATTTTTATTTCTTTCTTCTGAGTCCTGCCTGAGCTATAGAAGCGACACCCGATTTTCGGGCATTCCCATAGATCATCACACTCTTGAGTAGGAGTGAGTGCGATATATTCGACAAGCACGCAGGATGTCATGGTAGGACTGTTCGTTTTACTGTGCGTTTAATAGCCAAAATAACCCCTCCAGAGACCAGGCCAACACTTCGACCCCCTAAAGTGACAATATTGTTGGATAAATTCCATGTCAATCGTCAAACAAGGCCAGAACCTCGTGCGCTGGCCCTCCACGCCACTCCAGCACCACACCATTCCCTTCCTTGACTTCCCAACCCGTCGCCAGTAAGAACTCAAAGCACCCTCCGACGTTCATGACCGAACTTGCAACAACAGCATTCGAGCAGTTAATCCTCTGATACTTGTCTATTCCTGTTGCAGCATTCGTAAACAGTTGTTTTAACCGAATCAACGCATTAGCCGATTCAGGAGTATTTTGAGCGACAATCGAGCTGTAGAGCGAAGCCGTACGTGTCGTCATGCCCTGTCCGAAAGTATCATTTCCCTCTTCCTCTTCTTCACAACCTTCCTTTCCATCCTCCCCTTCCTCCTCGTCGTC
>Ga0115554_1000431_pt1 | contig 28625 bp, 22 predicted proteins | sample COGITO_mtgs_1104_3_FD_87283 | JGI IMG/M metagenome (GOLD analysis project Ga0115554, IMG submission 87283) | Pelagic marine microbial communities from North Sea - COGITO_mtgs_110404 | ecosystem: Environmental > Aquatic > Marine > Epipelagic | place: Germany:Helgoland, sampling site Kabeltonne... | reverse complement strand
TCTAAGCCCTGTCTTTATATTTGTCTTTTTAGATATTGTGGTTAGATTTAATTCACTGTAAAGTGCATGACTTCTTAATACTTCTTTGATATTACTCCTAAAAGGAGGATTGTCTATATCTTCTAGATTAATGACACCTACTTCAAAAAACTGGTATCCGTTCATCCAGCTTACACCAGGACGTATGTTGTACTTGGTGTTTAGCTTTATGCCTGTATCTAAGACTTCGTTTTTTTGATTCAGACGTTGATTATTAAGAATATCAGCATTTGTTGCATCTAGTGTATATAGCGATCCATATACTTGTATGTCACTTGAAAATGATGTGCTCCACGCTCTACTATAGGTAAGTCCTGTAGCAAGATTTTGTTGTGTGATGCCACTACTAGAAGCTTCTCTGGTATTTAAAACATTAGTTTCTTCTAGATATTCTAGCGAGTTAAAAATAGAAGTGAAGTTAAAACGAAGTTTGTCTTTTTCAGAAATATCGTAAAGGAGTTTCGTTCCGATATCATAAAAATAAAAAGCTTCATCTCTAATAACGGTTTGATCTGTTTCAGAGGCTGTATTTGTGATTTCTGTATTTTGAAAAATACGATCAAAATACTGCTTAAATGTAGGGGTTTCTATAACATCTGTAATAGACCTTCTAGCTGATACCTGAAGTTCTACTTTGTCTGATAAAGGAATCTTTGAGACCGCATTTGCATCAATAAAATTAAATCCTATTCCTCCTGAAAATTGATCATTAATCGATTGATCTAGTTGTATATCTATAATGCTTGAAACCCCATCCCCATAGATGGCACTTGTTCCATTTTTTGCTACAAAAATATTCTTTGCAAGGTGTGGATTAAAAGCAGAAATTAATCCAAAGAAGTGTCCAGACTGATAGACTTTAATACCATCCCACAAAATAAGATTTTGATCATGAGTTCCTCCTCGCACATTAATATTTGAAACCGTTTCATCTACACTTAAAATCCCTGGAAGAGCTTGAATGGTTTGTAATATATCAGATTCTATAAGGCCTGGTAAAATTCCAAAATCCTCTGGCTTTACAATAATAGCACCTGTCCTGTTGGTAGAAATACCGGAGGTAAGGTAATCTTTTATGTATACCTCATCTAGTTGTTGAGTGGTAAGTGTGTCCTCTCTTATTTTTTTTATAGCTATAAAACGATTGTTAATTATTTCAAATTTTAAGCCCGTAGTATTTTCTAAAATCAGTAAAACCTGCTGTAAAGGCAGACCAGTTTTTGGGACAATAGCTGTTTTATTTAGAATGGTGTCATCTGCATAAGAAAACCGAATATCGTATCGATCCTCTATAAGCTCCAAAATATCGGAGAGGGATTTTGTTTCAGTTTCTTCTTTGGTTTGAGAACGTATTTCAGAGAAACTAAAAATGACAATAATGAAAAAAAGAATTCGTCTATTTTTTTTATTCACCCTTTAAAGTTATCATTCGATTTGTTCTAATGTACTTCAGATTTAGGGGTAAGGTAATAGATTTTAAAGCAACATCCATATTATCGTGAATAAAACTTCCTGTGAATAATTGCTTTGAGTCTATATCTGTTGCAGTGATTTTAACGTCATATTGTCTTTCAAATTCAGCAAGTACAGCACTATACGGCATACTTTTAAAAGAACTTGTATTGGTTATCCAAGACGGGCTGGATTGATTTGTTGTTGTATTAGGCGTAGTAATTCCATCCATTTTTATATAACGATCTCCTTTTTGTAGTACGATAGACTGACCAAGATGATCTACACGCACAGCACCTTCATAACAAACAACCTCAAATAGCTCATCTCTATCTTTTACTGTAAATTGGGTGCCAACAACGGTAACAAGCCCAGTGGCTGTTTTTACATGAAATGTTGACCCTTTCTCTACTTTAAAGAAGGCCTCTCCTTGTAATTGGACTTCACGTTGTGTGTCCCATTCTTTTTCATTGTAAACCAAAGAAGATAATGAGTTAAGAGAAACACTAGAATGGTCAGGAAGTGCAATCTCTTGTTTTTGACTAGCAAGCGTTGAGATTTCTGTGCCTTGCATCGTAAAAGAATGATATATACCAAAAAGTATGACAATAGCCGCGGCAATAGCGACTAATGGTTTTAGCCAATTTTTTTGTTGATTTTTGGCCGCTATAGCTTTCTTAAGTTTGATTAGTTCTAAATCTGTATCAAATGAATCTCGTCTAAAATTTTGTACACCGTTAGAAATACGAAGTAAATCCTCATAACCATCTAGCTTCTCAAAGAGCTGTAGCTCTTTAGCATCTAGCTCATTATCTAGCCATTTTTTTATTAATTCTTCTCTTTTCATAACGATACATTCATTAATAAAACAATCAAGCTATAAAAACTCCTACCTACAGTATATTATAATTCGTCGATTTGTTCCTTTAATTTTTTTAAAGCACCATAAATACGTTTTTCAACAGCTTTTGTACTAATATCCAAAAGCTGTGCTATTTCCTTATGCTTTTTGCCTTCTATCCTATTTAATAGAAAAGCAACACGCTGTGCTTCTGTTAGACTTGAAATTGCTTTTTGTAATTTTTGAGAGTATTCCTGTTCTTCCATTAAAAACTCAGGATTCTCATGGGTATGGGATTTTGGTTTTTCTAACCGGTGTCTTAAGACTACTTTTTGATGTTTTACTTCGTTAAGCATTAGGTTATTCCCTACTGTAAATAAATAGTTTTTTGCTTTTTCTGGAGTGATATTTTTACAATTTTCCCATACTTTAATAAATGCCTCTTGTACTTTGTCTTTAGGATTTAAATGCTCTCCAAACTTGTAATATAAAAATGAATGTAAATCATTTGCGTACTTCTTAAAGAAGTTAGCATACAATGTTTCTTCACAAATATTTTTATGTAAATTTTTACTCATATTTAGAGGTCAAGGGGTCAAAATACAAACCAAAGAGATATTTTTTAAAAAGTAAAGGTAGGAGTTTTTATAGCTTGATTGTTTTAGTTGTGTAGTTTAATACTTCAAATAGATTACAAATAAAAGAAATCAATTTTTAATATTTGTTCTATTAATTTTTCGAAAATGCTATCTAATTATAAAACATCATATATTCTGATTTTACTCTTATGTATTGTAGGAGTGTCTTGTCAGAAAGAAGAGTCAGAAATTATAACTCCCGACAGTCAGGAGGTTATAGATGTAAACTCCAATTTAGCTTTGTTATTATTACAAACTACGTTAAATGATGGTTCTCATGATGATATATTAGATAATGCAAGCTGTATAGAAATTAATCTTCCTGTTTCAGTTACTGTAAATAATGAGCTTATTGTCATCAATACAGCTAGTGATATTACGATGGTAGAAGAAAATATAAGCGCTTCAGAGACAGATGATGATGTTATAGAAATTTCATTTCCTATTACCATAACACTTAACGATCATTCAGAAGTACTAGTTACTAGTGAAGAAGAGTTGCTACAATACGTACTTAGCTGCCTTGGAGAACACATGATATCATGTGTGGATTTTCAATATCCTATTTCTTTTTCTGTATTTAATTCTGATTTTCAAGACGCAGACGTCATTACCATTACTCATGATGAAGCTTTATATCAATTTCTTATAAGTATCGGAAATGATGCTGCTATTTTCGCAAGTTTGAATTATCCAGTAGTGCTTGTATACGAAAATGGCAATACAATAGAAGTAACTAGTAACTCAGCCTTGGAAGAGGCGATCAACAATGCAGATCAAAACTGTAGTTTTATTCCGCCAGATATATGCTTTGATGTTACAGATTTATCTATTTGTGATGATACTAATGATGGTTTTGTAGCATTTGATTTAACCCAAGCAGTTCAAAATTGTAGTGACCTTGCTTTGTATACTATCATGTATTATGAGACAGAGGCAGATGCTATAAATCAAGTAAATCCAATAGGAACTCCTACTGCATATACGAATACAACAGCAGCTATTCAAACGCTATATTATAGAGCCGAACTTATTGTTAATCCTACTATTTTTCAAATATTTCCTTTAACATTAACTGTCGAAGATTGCTGTGAAAACCCAGAAGTTTTATTTGACGATCTTGTAATATATATGCCATTTTCAAATGAGTTTAAAGATCTCGTAAGTGGATACACTATAGATAATGTAGATGGAAGTTTTGTAGAAGATAGAAGTGGAAACCCTACCTGTGCTTATTCTTTTGTGGAAGGAGATTCTTTATCCATCCCTGTTACGACAACAAATCAACTAGTACAAGGAGACTCTTTTTCAATAAGCGTGTGGTTTAAAATGCAAAATGAAAATCCAAGTGATATTGAAGTCATGTTTCAAAAAGGAACACAATTAGGAGACGGATTTGAATTAAAGGTGTTTAGTCTAAATACTCCTTACTTTATTGATGGGAATAATACGTCTGCTATTGATTTTGATTGGTTAAATGAGGCAGATGTATCTTGGTCAAATACCGATTGGCACCATCTTGTCGTTACTGTAGATGAAGCAAATACAGTACATTTATACAGAGATGGTCTGATAAGAGACCTTATACCAAACTCTGATTTTAATATCGGTTCAGATCCTTTATCTTTTTTTACCCTAGGTCAAGGATTCATAGGTCATATAGATGATCTGAGAGTCTATAAAAAAACCTTAAATCCTACTGAAATAAACCAATTATTTAATCTTGATGCAGATTGTTATACCTGTCTCTAGATCGTAAAAACTAGTTTGGTTAACTTGTGTAAAAGGAGTCACTTATTTTAAGTTGGCTCCTTTTACCTTTTGTAGCAAATCCTATGGGCACACTATTTATTTGTTTAATATATTTTGAATATCTTTGAACAAATTAAAATAATGCATCGTAAGCAATCCCTTCCTCAAAAAATATGTCTCGTCTGTGGTCGACCATTTACTTGGAGAAAAAAGTGGGAACGTGACTGGGATGAGGTCAAGTATTGTAGCGAGCGATGTAAACGTAATAAAAATGACAGGGAGACAGTATGAGCACTTCACTAGTATGGTTTAAGAATGACTTACGCGTACAAGACCAACATTCGTTACATAACGCGGTTGCATCAGGTAATCGTGTTATAGCCTTCTATTGTTTTGATCCACTTCTTTTTGGAGAGGGTCTATTTGGCTTTAAAAAGACAGAAAAATATCGCGCACAATTTTTGATAGAAACGATCACAGAACTTAAAAAATCCTTAGAAATATTGAATATAGATTTATTGCTATATTACGATAACGAAAGCGATGTTATTCCTAAAGTTGTTCAAAAGTATAACGTTACCGATATATATCTTCAGAAAGAGTGGACTCAGGAAGAAGCAATTATTATCACATCTGTTAGAAAAAAGATACCTACGATTACTTGGCATGAAACCTATGATCAGTTTTTGTTTCATCCAGACGATATTCCTTATGAAGACGTTTCAAAAATCCCTAATGTTTTTACCGTATTTCGCAAAGAATGTGAAAAGAAAGCTACTGTAAGAGCTTTACTAGAGCCGATACAACCACTTTCTGCAACAAACCGAATTGAGAATAATACAGAAATCCCTACACTGCAAGAATTAGGATTAGACACTTTTACAATAGATGCTCGAAGCGCATTTCCTTATAAAGGAGGAGAATTACAAGCAAAAGAACGTATCAAACATTATTTCTGGGAAACCCAAAAATTAGCTTTTTATAAGAAAACCCGAAACGGACTCGTAGGTGTAGATTACAGCAGCAAACTGTCTCCGTGGCTCGCGAATGGAAGTATTTCTGCACGACAAATTTATTGGGAAGTTAAAAAATTTGAAAAAGAGATCAGGAAAAATGAAGATACCTATTGGCTTATTTTTGAACTTATCTGGAGAGATTATTTTAAATATATTTCGCTTAAATATGGCAACGCTATTTTTAAAATAGGAGGGATTCTTAACAAGGACTACGATTGGAACTCCAACAAAGCGGCGCTGAAGCAGTGGATAGAAGGTAAAACCCCTTATGACTTTGTGAATGCGAATATGATTGAGTTACGAGAGACTGGATGGATGAGCAATCGCGGAAGACAAAATGTGGCAAGCTACTGGGCAAAAGAACTTAAGCAAGACTGGCGTATTGGCGCAGCCTATTTTGAAAGCATACTCATAGATTATGACGTACACAGCAATTGGTGTAATTGGATGTATAATGCAGGCGTAGGCAACGACCCCAGAGATCGCATATTCAATATCAAGAGTCAAGCAGAACGATATGATACGCAAGGAAAGTTCAGAAAATTATGGTTGCAAAATCAGTTGTTTTAAATGAAAATAGGTAGACTCATACTCGGCGATCAGCTCAATCATCACCATTCTTGGTACGCCAAGGTAGATGCCAATGTGGTGTATTTTATGGCAGAAATGAAACAAGAAGCCACGTATGTAACCCATCATATTCAAAAAGTAGTTGCTTTTTTTAGCGCCATGCGTTCTTTTGCTACGCATCTAGAAAATCAAGGGCATACAGTCGTCTATTATACGCTAGATGATTCTCGTAATCAACATACATTAACAGATAATATCAAACAGGTTCTCAAAGAAAATTCCTGTGAAACCTTTGAATATCAATTGCCTGATGAATACAGATTGGATCAAGAATTAGTACGCTTTCGCGAAAGCGGACACATCCCCACCACCGCTGTAGATACGGAGCATTTTATGACGTCCCGCACCGATCTGTCAGCATTCTTTGAAGGGAAAAAACAATACACCATGGAATACTTTTATCGGATGATGCGAAAGAAGTACGATCTGATGATGATAAACGACAAAGACCCTGAAGGTGGCAAGTGGAATTTTGATCAAAGCAATCGCAAAAAATGGAAACAAGACACGCTAATTCCTACAGAAAAAACCTTTAAAAAAGATGTGACAGACCTTGTGACATTATTAGAAAATCAAGGGATAAAAACGATAGGAAATATCAACACTAAAACCTTTGGGTGGGCAACGACAAGAGAAGAAAGCCTTACTGTTTTGGATTATTTTTGCGAGTATTTGTTGGTTCATTTTGGCGATTATCAAGACGCCATGGACCCCGATCAAGCCTATTTATACCATAGCAGATTAAGTTTTGCGATGAATAGTAAATTACTATCGCCACATGAAGTAGTCACTACCGTCATCTCTTATTGGCGATCACATCAAGAGGAAATTGATATTAGCCAAGTAGAAGGGTTTGTACGTCAAATCATAGGCTGGCGAGAATATATGCGTGGGATGTACTGGATGCAAATGCCTGAATTTGCTAGTGTAAATTATCTAGAAAACAACAATCCACTGCCGGATTTTTATTGGACAGGAAAGACGAAGATGAATTGTCTTAAATGTAGCATCCATAATAGTTTGGATAATGCGTATGCACATCACATTCAGCGGTTAATGATTACTGGAAATTATGCGCTTCTTACCATGACAGATCCTGCAGAAGTAGATTTGTGGTATTTAGGAATTTATATAGATGCCATCGAGTGGGTAGAAATTACCAATACGAGAGGGATGTCCCAATGGGCAGATGGAGGCAAAATTGCCACCAAACCGTATGTGTCTAGCGGGAGTTACATCAATAAAATGAGTAACTATTGCAAAGGATGTCATTACAAAGTGAGCAAAAAAACAGGTAAAGACGCTTGTCCATTTAATAGTTTGTATTGGAATTTTCTGGACGAGAAACAATCGTTTTTTAAAGACAATCAGCGGATGCGTATGATGCTTTCGTTACTCAACAAAATGGATAAAGACACCTTAATAAAACACAAAGAAAGAGCCCAAGATATAATCGAAAATCCATCAAACTATTAAAAAGGAAGTCAACATAGTGTGGTTAAAACGAGACTTGCGATTGCAAGATCATCTTGCACTACATCATGCCTTGCAAGAAGATCTTCCAGTACTTTTATTATATATTTTTGAACCTTCTTTACTAAAAGATAAACATTACAGTGAGCGACATTGGAATTTTGTAAAAGAGTCTTTACAGCACTTACAAGAGCAGTTAAATACGCATACTACAGAGATTCTCGTTGTAGAAGATGAAGTAGTTTTTGTTTTTAAAACCCTGATAGCACATATAAAAATACATACCCTTTTTTCTCATCAAGAAACAGGTTTACGCATTACATACGATCGCGATATTGCACTAGAGAAATTTGCAATTACCTTAAAGAAAGAACAACCAGACAAAAAGTTTGGATGGGTCGAGTTTTGTACCAATGGAGTACAAAGAGGCTTACGAAATCGTAAGGGCTGGAGTAACGATTGGGAATGGTTTATGAATCAACCACAACTGCCGTTTCAGCCTAAAAAAGGGCAATTTGTTGATCTTCAATTTTTATCAGAGTTGAAAAAATATTTTATAGTTCCTTCATTAGAAACTCCTGTGCAATCCTCCTTTCAACCAGGAGGCACACACAACGGATTGCGATATCTAGATTCGTTTTTGAGAGGAAGGTATCGAGAGTATAATGCACATATTTCAAAACCCACGCTTGCGCGAAAAAGTTGCTCTAGACTATCACCGTATATCGCTTGGGGAAATCTTTCGGTACGTCAGGTGTGGCAACAAGCAAAAGCGTTTAGAGAAATTGCATCTCATAAAAGAGCGATCGATGGTTTTATCTCTCGACTTAGATGGCAAGCGCATTTTATTCAGAAGTTTGAGATGGAAGATACGATGCAATTTGTGAGTGTTAATAAAGGCTATCATACGCTTAAAAAAACAAGAAATGTAGCGCATCAAAAAGCATGGCGAGAAGGAAAAACAGGATATCCGTTGGTAGATGCTTGTATGCGTTGTTTAGTAGAAACGGGCTATCTTAATTTTAGAATGCGAGCGATGACGCTTTCATTTTTTACACATAACCTATGGCAATCTTGGCAAGATGCTTCACCACATCTGGCACAACAGTTTTTAGATTTTGAACCTGGGATTCATTATCCGCAAATTCAAATGCAAGCTGGAGAAACGGGCATAAATATGCTACGCATTTATAATCCTGTAAAGAACAGTTTAGAACACGATCCTGAGGGAGCGTTTATAAAAAAATGGATTCCAGAACTTCGTGATGTTCCTGTGGCGTATATACATGAACCCTATAAGATGAGTCTTATGGAACAGCAATTTTGTAATACCTTTATAGGAAAGGATTATCCCTTACCTATTGTAGATATCAAAAAGACAGGAAAACAGGCAGGTGATATTTTATGGAATTTAAAGGAAAATAACTTGGTAAAAAAAGAAAGCTATCGTATTTTAAAAAGACATACACTAGCAGATAGAAATACCTTTGATTAACGATTATGAAGAAAGAAATAGTACAAGAATTTACAGAACGAGAAATAGATCGAATTATAGAAATGGCATGGGAAGATCGGACGACTTTTGATGCTATTCAAATGCAGTTTGGTCTTAAGGAGCAAGAAGTCATTGACCTGATGCGGCGTGAGATGAAGGAGAGTAGCTTTAGGATGTGGCGTAAGCGTGTGCAAGGACGTAAGACAAAACATGAAGCAAAACGCGCCTATGATATAGATGATGCACGATTCAAATGCAGTAGGCAAAAACAGATTACACACAATAAGATTTCTAAAAGAAGGTAACCAAAGGGAACTGTTTTTTATACGTTTCACGAAAGTGAAATTTATACTGAACTCGCCCAAGTAAAAAAGCGTAGGTAATCCTAAATAAGAGGGTTTATTATAAAAAATCTGATCTAATAAAATATACTAATAAATGAGATTCCCACCTGAGTTTATGCTGAGCATAGTCGAAGTGTGGGAATGAAAAATAGACCGTTTTTACGGGCAGTACACATGACAAAGAAGAAACCAGATCAAGTTGTTTATAACGAAGAGAAAGGACGTTACGATGCGGCATTAACACCCTATGCCACTAATCTTGGTGCTCCAGCGATTGTCACAGGAGATGTGACCACTTGGAAAAACACGAATATTAACAAAGTAAATCACCAATTTAAGACGGAGTACGAAGACTTAAAAGCAAAATACGAAGCGATGATGGAGCAGTTTGAGTATAATAACCTTATTTACTCGGCTAAGTTTTCTTTTGAACCTATTGTGGGAGAGACCTATCATTTATACCGTTCTAAAGATGGAAATCCTTTTCTGTCTTTAATTTCTCCAGAAGAATGTCATTGGGATTTTGTGGGTACATTTCATCTCAATACAGATAAAGTGTGGTTAAAAATTGATAAAAACAAAAAAGAATATGAGTAATCTGAATATGGAAGTAGCGACTTTTGGTGGTGGTTGTTTTTGGTGTGTCGAGGCCGTGATACAACGATTAAAAGGTGTAGAAAAAGTAGTGTCTGGATATGCGGGAGGTAATGTTCCTGGAAAACCAACATACAGGGAGATTTGTTCTGGGCTTACGGGACACGCAGAAGTGGTTCAGGTGACGTATGATGCAGCTACCATTGATTATGTGTCTTTGCTTACGGTATTTATGACCACACACGATCCTACAACTTTAAACCGTCAAGGAGCTGATAGAGGGACACAATATAGATCTGTTATTTTCTATCACAACGACACTCAAAAATCACAAGCGGAAGAAGTATTAAAGGTAGTACAAGAATATTACGACGATCCTATAGTAACAGAGCTCACAGAACTTCCTGTATTTTATGAAGCAGAAGAAGATCATCAGGATTATTACAACAACAATCGTTCACAAGGCTATTGTGTTGCTGTGATTGATCCCAAAGTGCGTAAACTACGATCGCTCTATGATGGTTTATTGAAATAAAAACACAATATTTTCTATCACTATAAAGTAAAAACCCATACTGAATTCAGTATGGGTTTTTACTTTATCTATAAGTGTTGTGTGTTACTTTGAAGGCTCTAAGATCAGTGTTACTTTATTAAAATCTGCAGCGCTATTAATTACAGTTCTATATTCTTCATATAAAGCTACAGGAAGAATGTTTTCATCATAAATTTCATTGGCTGTAATAATGACTTTATTTCCTTCTTTAGTGTAGGAAGAAATAAAATTCATGACATCTTTTCCATCTTTTTCATAGCGATTAGAGATATTGATATCGTCTAAATTAGCAATTGTATATCCTTCTGGAATCGTTAATTCTATAGTACGTAAATACGTTTTTCTGAATAAGTTTTCTACAGGTAATTGGCGCTTTTTTTCTTGATACATCTCTACTTGAGGTCCAATAAGTTCTCCAAGTTTAAATAGGTATTTTGGACCTGCTTTGTCTGTAAACATACTGCTAGAAATAACCGCCTTCACACGTAAGGGTTTTTTTCCAAAATTTTCTGCCGCTTCATTAAAAACTTCTTTAGAATCTATGGTAATATCATCGCCCATTCTCTTAATAAACTCCTCGTAAAACTCTTCTTTATTTTCATCATTCACAAGATTCATAAACGGATGAATATATGAAGCATTGTAACCGCTTATAGCATGATCAAAATCAATACTAACTTCTGTAAGATCTTCTGGGTCAAAGGTAATTTTAAACTTCATTTCATCTACAGATGCGGCTGCGTCTGGAGACTCAATATACTTTACTTTTCCTACCCCAGAACTTAGCTTTCCTAAGGAGACTTCTTTTACAAAGAGTCCGTAGGTATCTGTATATTCAAAAGGAGGGTATCCGTATCGGCTTTCTTGTTTTCCAGGAGCAAGGTATTTTTCTGTTGTTGGAAAATATAAGAGATAATCTTGAAGAAAGCTGAGAGCTTCTATTTCTGGATCAAACTTCATTTCTGATCGATCACAGGTAAGGACAATTTCAAATGGAACTTCTAATTCTTTTAATGAGCTTGCAAATAAGCGAATGATTCCTGTCTCATCTGCCGCTTTGTTTTCCAATACAAAATCAACATCAGACAGCTGATCTCCCCCTGTATTTGTTATGTAGATGGTATTTTTGATATGGTTTTCAAGAGTTCTTATTTTTGAAGCATCATCTCCATTGACATCGATGTTTGCTTCTTTAATAAACTCCTTAATTTTTGAAAGCTCATTTTTCTTCAATTCTGAAGAAACAAAATTATATACATTTTTTGCGATGTCACTATACGAACTAAAATTACTCGCACCCGTGGCTTTATTAGTATCTAATTTGTAAATGACAGCTTGCTTCATTGCTTCTACAGCAGACAGTTCTTCTGGCTCTAATTCTGGAAGGTTATAGTTTTGTACAATTAGGTGTTGTTTTCCTTCAACTCCTGTATCTTCTACAGCTTCTTGATCACTATTGATAGGATAAATTTTAAAGACAAGATTTTCTGGTGCATACAGTTCAAATTTTGAGTCTTTAATCTTATAGTTTTCTTGAAGTCTAAGATACTCTCCTTTATATTTTGCTGCTTTTTTTATAGTGTATAAGTATTCTACAAACCCTCCTTTTTCAATTCCTTCCAAGGCATAATACTTTATCGTTCTATTGGTGGTCTCATCGGTTGCGGTAAAGATTTTTGAATCATCAAGTTCTTGTACGGTACCATTGGCTGAGACTACGCGTGCTTGACTGCTTATTAATTCTGAATCTGATCGATACGGAAGGTAAATTCGATTAAACTGCTCAATTCTATCGTCAGAATTTAACCATAACACTTTGTGAATAATATCAAATTGATAGAATTCATTTTTGTTTTCAAATCCAAATTCTGTGATTTTATAATTTTTAAGACCTACCATATCTAGCTCTTTATCTTCATCTGCTATAGTGTATGTAGGATTTTCTTCCCAGCTATACGATGTATGCACGAGCTCTTGTCCCGTGGAGACTATAGAAAAGGTTAAGGTAAGTAATGCAAAAATGTACTTTTTCATTTATTTAATTTTTTTGTTTCAGCCTGTGAATTAATTATACTGATTGGTATTGATAGTTGTCTGCCAAATGCCCATTATGGGCTTTCACAACGTATTTATTTAAGAACGACCACTTCTTTAAAAGCTTTGTTTATTTTTTTTAATGATTTTCTAAAAGCTTCGTGTGTTTCTTTTTCAAGGATTAATTTTTTTGTTTTAAACGTATGTGTGTAAACAATCGTAGATCCCTCTTTTTTGTAGGTAATAGAGGCACTCATAAAATCATTGTCTACAGTAACATCCTCTGGGAGGTACGTTACTTCTTTTCCTTCTGGGATTTCAAAAATAACAGTCATGTTATCTTTAGATCTATATCTAAATTCTATATCTGTTTTTCTATCTTCTTTTATTTTATATCCGTTGATGGATGTTTTGTAAAGGTTGAGATTAATAAAGATTTCATCATTTAGAGATTGTGCATAATCTTTAACGGTAAAGTTATAATCTACTTGAAAAGGATTTTCATAGCTATATTTATTCTTTTCTTCAAAGCTCTCTACCAAAAATCGATTACTCCCTTTACGTAAAAAGCCCGTGTAATATTCTAATAGTTTATCTTGTGTATCTCTGTTTTCGATAGAATTAAACAGCGTTGATTTTTGATATCCAGTAAGACGTAATGTTCCGTTTCCTGTAATAGATTTTCCATCTAATTGGATTCTTACAACATCATCATACGCATTTTGATCTGCTTCTACAATGGGAACTTCTACAATTTTATAATCGCCTTCACCATTTTCGATAAGCGCTTCTTTTCCTTGTATAAACGAAGAAGGAATTTCAAGAGGCAGATATCTTCCCGTAGCATCTAGGAAATAGGTTTTTCCTTCATTTTCATACGTAAGAATCATGTGATTATCTGCGGCGGGTGTTGGTACATCTGTGTAACTATATGGAATACTTCGGGTTCCTAGCCAGGTAAGACTTCCTTTGATATTTGCAATTTTGAACATCTCTTTAAGGATGCTAGAATTGTCTTTACAATCGCCAAATTTCTTCTGGAAAACAGTATTCGCATCTCGTGGTATAAACCCTCCTAAAGCATATTCAAAATCTATGTATTTGATATTCTCTTGTACCCAATAATAAATGGCTTTTACTTTTTCTATTTCTGATGTTTTTGAGGCAATAAGATCATTGGTAATTGTGACTAATTCATCATCAAGTTCTTCTTGATTAATGTCTTTCACAAGTGAGTAATACCAGCTATATAGATCTTTTACATCTTTTAATACAGCGATTTCTTCATTCTTATTTTGGTATGAAGATATAATAGGCATGATATGTGGGAGGATCGTTTTTGGACTTGGGCCATTATCTTCAAGGTCATAAGCGTCTTGATTTTCTAGTTCCCAAGTGTAAATTTTTCTGCCTCTTTTTTCGCTTTCGCGAAAGCGTACATCCACCCCTTCCATATTGAATTTTTCAAAGCGTAAGTTGATGTCTTTATCTACCGTAATTTCTACTTTTTGATTAATAAGCGGATATACATTACCGAAATAAACAGGCGATAAGAATCTAGGATTGGTGATAGAAGTAGTATAGTTTAATTTTTTTATAGCTCCTTGTTGAAGTTTTGGGTACAGAAAATTCACTGATTTTGTATCGTCATAAAAGGACTCGCTTAATTCGTCTTTACGGACAAAATCTGTGACTTCATATTCACGATATTTTTTCCCGTCATACACCATAGAGGAGGCTTCTATTTTATCTAAAAGAAAAAAGGAAGAGTACTCTACAGATTCTTCTGTGGCAAACTGTGCTGTTTCATTTAGTAAGAGGTCTTCTTCTGCTATGGTTTGTGATATTTTTATTTGATCATCCTTTATTGAGATATCAATAAGTCGCTGCGAGGTAAGCCTTGCTAAGTACTCATCAGGATAGGCACTCTTGTATTTTTTAAATTGTGGCGACTCTTGAGCATTACTAAAAGACGTCATTCCTAGCATGCATAATAACACTAGGATGCTTATATATCTCATATCAAAAAGTTTGTGATTTAACGATTTCTTCGTTAAAATAGTGTTCGGTTTTTGTTTTTTTGCCTTGTTCATCATAATAGTGAGCGTCCCCAGAGCGTTCATCATTTTTGTAATATATCTCTTCTTTGATCTTTCCATTAGAATGGTATTTTTTTTCTACACCTTGTTTGTAACCATAGGTGTATGGAGTTTCTGTTTTTAACGTACCATCAGGGAAATAGGTGTAAGCAATCCCGTGATAATCATCATCTACGTTGGTGTGTTTACGTTCTGGGTTTCCGTTTTCATAATAAGCGGTGTATTCGCCTTGAAGGTTTCCTTTTTGGTAGGTCATTTCTCTTGCTACCTTTCCATTAGGGTAATAGGAGATTACTTTTCCAGTCCCGTTGGGTAATGATATCATAGGGAGCTCTTTTCCTTCTTTATCCAGATAGCTATACCCTAGTAGTTTTCCTTGGTCATAAAACCGAATCAATTGTAAAGTCCCTTTTTCTCTTCCAAAAAATCTACGAGATCCGTGCGCCACGTCGTCTACGTATATAGACTCGCCAGTTTTGATTCCGGATTCATTATATTCTTCTGAGACACCGTCTACTTTCCCACTTTGGTAAAAAATAACGTCTTCTACTTGTCCATTTTTAAAATAGGTTTTATACCAGCCATCTAGGTTTCCTGCGCTATAATTTCTTTCTGATTTTAAGACGCCATCTGGATAATATAATTTTAAAGGACCTTCTAGGTAGTTATTTACATACGTAGCTTCCGCTTGGAGATTTCCATAAAAATCATAAGAGATATAGTCTCCGTGCAAAACGCCATTGCTGTATCCAGTTTTTGATCGTATATCTCCAGTCACGTAGTGGTATGTGATTTCATCTTTATCTGTTTCAAAACGATCTATCTTTTCAGTGATTGCTCCATTTTCGTCATAGTATACCTCATATTGTGCAATGTCAAATGTATAGGTGGTTTCACTTGCTAATTGCCCGTTAGGAGCATAGTATTTTTGGGTTCCATTAAGTTCACCTTTATGAAAATAATTTTCGATTTTTGTAGTTCCGTCAGGATAATAGGTATACCAGAAACCATCTTTAGTGCCTTCTTCATTATAGTATCCTTGTATTCTTATTTGTCCAAAAGGGTAGTAGGAAGCGCCATAGCCAGTTACGACATCAGCTACATAGGTATTAAGATCTTGTAAATTCCCATTAGCAAACAATATTTTATATTCTCCTTGTGCTAAATCTTCGGTATAGTTGCCTTGTTCAGATAAGTTTCCGTATTTATCATAATACACCCAAGGACCCATTTTCCCACCCTTAACATCATATAAACCTTTTGCAACTAGTGTCCCGTCTGCCATAAAACCTTGGTAGTTTAAATCACCGCTTTTCTTTTTCTGAGATTCAATGACCGTGCCATCTTTGGCATAATACGTATACTCTTTGATCAATCCATTACGATATAAAAAGTTGCTTAAAAGTGTTCCTTCTCGGTTATAGGATAGATAGGGGCCCTCTAGTTTTCCATTTTCATAGATAACTTCTTCACTTAAGGCTTCATTGGTATGATAGGTCTTCCAGTTTCCTATAATCAATCCTTCTGCATACGTTCCTGTAGATTTTAATTTCCCGGAAGGGTAATATGTTTTATAAGGACCTTCATATTCTCCATCTTTAAAAGTAGCTTCTGAAGCAAGTTTTCCGTTGAGATGATATACTTTTTCAGCGCCTTGTTTTGTACCATTCTCAAATGTCGTTTCTTTTGCTAATACACCTGTAGAGTAGTATTCTTTAAAAAAGCCATCATAATCATCATTTTTCATGAGGTACTCATATTTTATGAGGCTTTCATCTGCTTCATAAAAATGTTGTCTCACACCGTTCATTTCTCCATTTGTATAGGTGCGCTTTTCTAGAAGGCTTCCATAAATAGAATAGGAATAATAGGTTTCTTCTAACTTACCATCTTTGAATGTTACGGTAACACTCTTAGTGCCATTGTCATAATAAAATTGATAGATTCCTTGTTCAACCCCATTATTGTAGGCGCCTCTCTCTTTTAATTTTCCGTTTTCATGATACCACTCCCATTTTCCATCTCGTTCCCCATTGGTAAAGGTTCCTTTAGCAATCAATCTTCCTAAAGTGTCATAAAATAGCCATTCTCCTACGGGGACATCTTCTTTTGAAACAGGACCTTCACCACTTATGATTCCCTCTACATAATTATAGGTAATGGTTTCTTTTTTACCGTTGATTTCTTTTACATTGTTATCTCCAATAATATCAATCCATTTTTGATAGGCTACAGGAAGAAACGCTTTAATATCTTCTGTTTTTTTTGAGATTATTTTTTTGTAATCTTCATTTTCAATAGCGTAGGCTGTTGTATAAGAGAGTTCATCAAAGTAATCGTTTTCAAAAATCCAATTGAAAAAAGGAATTATTTTCTCACTCCACAATACTGAGGAGCCTTGAAAAGGCTCTTCTTTTAGTTGATTTAACAGCGCATGTGTTTGTCTTGTAAATCCAATATTAATATCATTAGGGATTTCATACGCTTTTTGAAGCGCGAGTTCGCTTTCTATAATAAGATTTTGTGTTTCAAATAAACGATCATCAGGAGTGATTGGAAATATCTCTCCTTCCAGATTTGTGCCACTTACCATATCATTTGCCGCTTTTAGTACTGCAAAAGAATTTTCTTCATCAGGAGCAAAAAGCAGGTATAGGTTGTATAATAGGAGTGCTTGCGCTTTTTTATTTTGTTTTCTATACATATTTCCAAGATTTAACATGGTGTTTTCGTATAGAGGGCTTGATGCTAGTGTACCCATTAAATGAGTAAATGCTTCTTGAGGTTCTTCTAACCTTTGATGTATAATGGCTAAATTATAAAGAAGTTCGTAATTTTTAGGAAACTCTTCAAGACCTTGGAGGTATGTTTTTTTAGCAAGATCATACGATTCTAAGTTTACATAACAAAGCCCTTTATTTATATAGAAACCTAATCTCGCGTTTGAAGATTTCTCTAGTTGGAGTCCTTTCTCTATGGTCGCAAGGGCGTCTTCGTATTTTTCTTGTGCCATTTGATAATAGGATATCGTTACAAAAGAATCACTATACAGCGAATCGTTAGGGCTTATCTTTTGTAAAGTTGTAACGGCATCGTCTATTTTTTCTTGATTAATTAATTCGTACGCTTTTTTAAGAATTTCTACACCACTTTCATAGGAAGTTTTTTCTTGCGCATGTATAGATAAAAAAGCAACTAAGGATAGGATTAAAAAAGTATAGTTTTTGAACATTTTCTGAAAATTAATAAGACGCTCAAAATACTAAAAATACCTAATGTGTTGTCAATAAATAACATCATTTTAAGACAGAAGTCTATATGAAGGAAGTTTCTGCAATTACCTAGGTTGATTGATTAATCTGTAAATCAAAATAGCAGTACGTTTTGTGAGCATCTCAATCGTGTTAAGATTTACCGTTTCAGAAGGTGTATGAGCGCCTGTTCCCATGGTTCCTAATCCATCTAGGCAGGCGACATATTCAGCGACAAAAGAGACATCTGCGGCACCTCTTTTGCCAGGATCATATCCTTCTACTTTAGGTTGTCCTAGGTCTTGACTTACTTGGCTTAAAACCTCAAGAAGTTGATAGTTTTCTGGCGTAGGTTTCATCGCTGGATAACTATCTTCAAATTCAATTTTGGCAGTTGTTTGTGGGAGATTATTAGCTGCGATCTCTCGCATTTTGGCACGAGCACGTTCTTTTTGTTCTTCAGAGATAAATCGCAAACCTCCCTGAACATAAGCCGTTTGCGCGACAACATTTCCTTTTCCAAAAATAGCGCCCTTACTTTCTTGTGCTTGTAAATCCATAGTGGTACCTCCGAGCATCATCCCAGGATTAAAAGTAAGTAATTCTTCTCCTCGTACATCCGTATAAAATTGATGAAGGATACGTGCCAATTCAAAATTGGCCCCTGCTCCTGTATTTTCATTAAAAATTCCAGAAGAATGTGCTCTCTTTCCAGTAACAGTTACTTTCCAGTTGGAAGACCCTCTACGAGCCACGGTGGCATTATCAAACCCTGTTGAGGTTTCAAAGCCTAGTGCAATATCGCTTTGCTTTGCCGCATCAATTAATGATTTTCTGCTAATACTTATAGGTTTTCCCGTACTTTCTTCATCTCCCGTAAATGCCACGGTAATTTGTGACTCTTTAAGCAACCCAGCTTCATATAACGCTCTTAATGCATATAATACCACCACATTTCCGCCTTTCATATCATTGGCGCCAGGGCCTTTGGCAATAGAGTCATTGACCATTTCAAATTGTTGAAATTCGCTATCTTTTTCAAATACAGTATCCAGATGTCCTATGAGTAATAATCGTTTTCCTTTGTCTCCTTTTGTAGTCGCAAACAAATGTCCCGCCCGTTTCATTTCTGAAGGCATCGAGATCCATTCTATGTCAAACTCGATGTCTTGAAATGCTTTTGTAAAGACAGTGCCAACTTCTTTGACGCCTTCTACATTGAGGGTTCCACTATTTATATTGACGACTTTTTCTAAAAACCGAATCGCTTCCGGGTTATTTTCGGTGACTTTAGCAATGAGTTGTTGCTCTTGTGTTGAGAGTTGTTGCGCTTTCGCGAAAGCGGACAAAAAAAGAAACCCAATAGAGAGTATTGAAACAATAAAACGAGTTGGATACATAGTGGTATACGTTAGTGTTATCACAAGGTACGGAAACTTTAAAAAATGATTTTCTATCTTTTTGAAAAGGAACACCTCCTCATTTTGTTTAAAATGCACGCGTAAAGTTTCTGATTATTAGTATTTAATGATTTATGTCAGTATATTTATGATATAATCACGCTACTATCTTTAAAGATAAAAGGTGTAAAAAGCATTAGATATGAAAAAGTTAGTCCATCTGAAAGGAGCGGAAGCGCTTACTTCCAAACAACAAAAGAAAATTACAGCGGGTTTTGGTTTTTTGCCAGGGAATAGAGATTGTTGCGGATGCGTAGTTCAAAATAATCAAGGCTTTCTAGAAATCATAGAGCTAAGTTGCGATCTTAGTTGCCCTGATGGCGGTCAATCTGTATCAGGATTAGGGTGTTGATTTTTCAATAATACAAATAGAAAACTCTTCTGTAGTTTTTAAAATACTAGCTTCAAGTCTTAGGACTTGAGGCTTTTTTTATGTGATTTTGTCTGCCGTCAGGCAGGTTCGCACCCTCAAAATACTAAAAACGTTTATCTAAGTGGAGTCATATTTCTTTTTATAAGGGAGCAATGAGTATCTGAATTTTGCTTCTAATGAATTGATTAGCAATAGTTATAATTATACCTAATACGATAAATATTTTTAGGGTAAACGACCACGTATATTTTTTTTTAATCTTCCCATTTTTATCTGAATCATCTGCCTTCTTTTCTTTTGAATTTTTCTTATCTGTAGTGGTAATTTTATGCTCAGAATTTTTACTCATGTACTCTTCGTAGCTACCATATCCAATATATTGACAAAAAAATTCTACAGTATCAGGATTTGGAGCACTCATAGCATCATTCTTTTCGATATATCTTGAATAAGCTCTTTCTAAAGTTTTGGAGTTTAGGCTACTTATTTCTTTTACGACCTGTTTTGCCAAAGCATATTTAGAATGAGATACACTTCCTTTTTTTGCTTTTTCAAATACTTTCTGGACGATCCTTTCAATTTGCTTGTGATTCATAGGGATAAGAAAATTATTCTTCAGAGTAATACTAGGCGTTATGCCTGCTATTACCCGTCTTTATTGATGTCTAAAACATGTCTGAAACGTGTCTATATTCTGTCTGCAATAACCTGATACCCTTCTATTTTCTTTGTGTCAGGAAGTGGTTACTGTTATGAATTGCTAACATAAGAATTGTACAAACCTACTTCTTACGGGAACCCGTAAAACAGTCTACTTAAAAGACGGTTGGAAAGTTACTTAGAGTAACTGTGATACGGCTTTCAACTTTCCAAAAACGAAGGAGCACTCCTAGGTGAGTAACGGGACTCTAGAACCCGTACGGTAAATCTGAGATCGTCTCGGACAGGCACTCCTTTTTCAAATTTCAAAATTTTCAAATGATGAAAAAGTTATTTTTGATAGCCGTAGTTTTTGGTAGTGCATTTTTTACTTCGTGTACCCCAGAAGATTCTCTTTTAGATGAGTTTCAAACCCCTCAAGCGTGTTGTGGAGAAGATGAAACCATTCCACCACCACCGCCACCACCACCGCCACCAGGAGGATGAAATAATGGAGGGTAATTTTTTACTATATAATTGGTAACTAGATAATAGTTAGTATTTTAGAGGGATGAAAAAAATAAAAATTTTATCCCTCTCTTTTTTGTTTCTTTTATGTGTTGAAAGTGGAAACCTTTTTTCGCAAACTATTGATAGCACTTCATATTGGAAAACCTCAATCTTATCACCAAAAAAAGAAGGAGATCTAACAAATGGATATTCATATTTTGGAAAGGTTAGAGAATTGAGTCTAATAAAAAAGGACACAGCAAGTTTGATTCATAGTTTAAGTATGCTTTCTATAGCGGAGTTTAGTTTAGGAGCATATCATGAAAGTAAAAAGAGCGCCATAATTGCTTTAAAATTGACTGATGAATCAAAAACTGATGAATGGACATCAAAAGTTATTGTTGGTTTATATAATAGTTTAGGGAAAGCTCATAGAGAACTTAATGATTATGAAAAAGCGATCGAATCCTATGATAATGTACTAAGATTATGTCAAAATCTAGGTGATTCTATTGCAGCTTATAATAACAAAGCTGTAGTATATAAAGATGAAGGAAACTTTAATCTAGCATTATCTGAGTTATCTACAGCATATAGACTTTCTTTTAGAAACCCAAAAGCTACTCAAAATGCCAGAGTTCTAGACAATCTTGGCTATGTACAATTTAAGTTAAATAACTCTGAGGGAATTAAAAATATATTCAAAGCACTGGATATTAGAGCTTCAGAGAATGATCTTGAAGGCATATTTTCTAGTTATAATAGTTTAATTGAATTTTATAACGAAAAAGAAGATAAGGATTCAGTGCAAATTTATGCATACAAGGCTCTTGATTTGTCTAAAAAAATTAATAGTCCCACGTTTAGGAAACAGGCTTTATTAAATTTATTAAAACTTGAAGAGAATCCATGGTTTGTAGAATATATTGAGATTGAGAATGAGTTGACAGAAAGAAAATTAGAACAGGACGTTAAGTATTCTCATGCAAAATATGATATAGAAAAAGAGCGTCGGAAGACATTACAAATTGAAGAAGAAAAAAAGATTCAATACTTAATATTTATAGGAATAGGACTGCTTCTTTTAATATCTGCTATGTTTTTATTCTTTCTTTTGAAAATAAAACACAAAAGAGAAAAATCAAAAGAAGTTATACGAGAAACCTATCAAACAGAAAGAAGGCTATCTAAAAAAGTACACGACGAGTTGGCAAATGATATGTCAGATACGTTGAATTATGTAGATAACCACAAGGAAATTCCTATTCCCGTAAAAACGCATTTAGTCAATAAGTTGGACGAATTATATGATCGTACTCGTGATATCTCTGCAGAGATAGATGGTTTTGATAATAAAGATTTTGCGAGTAGTCTTAAGTTTTTAATCACGCAACATAATAGAGAAGGCGTCAAAGTGATTACCAATGTTACTTCGGGAATTAATTGGGATACGGTATCAGATCATAAAAAAATAAATGTTTACAGGAGCCTTCAAGAGTTACTTGTGAATATGAAAAAGCATAGCAAGGCGACAAAGGTAACAGTGATTTTTAAATCAGAAGGGAAAAAGCATTTTATAAACTACACGGACAACGGAATAGGGACTGAAATAGAAAATGTTCATCTTCGCGGACTCCAAAATGCGGAAACCCGTATAAAAAACATCGGAGGGAGTATTACTTTTAACTCATCAAAAGGGAATGGTTTCAAAGCCACCTTCATTTTTTAAAGTTAAATACCCCCTTCTTATGTTCAAAAAAGTATTAATTGCCGAAGACCAAGACACTACTCACCGAGGAGTAGAAAGTATTTTAAAGGAGTTTATTGCTACTGTCCAAAAAACGAAGTATTGTGATGATGCCCTCATAAAAATAAAAGCATCCATACAAGAAAACGAGCCATTTGAGTTGCTTATCACAGATTTACAGTTTGATGAAGATCATAGAGATCGTACAATTACCATTGGTGAAGATCTTATTATCAAAGCAAAACAATCAATTCCCAACTTGAAAATTATTGTTTTTTCTGTAGAAAAAGGAATAGGGAGAATTAAAAGATTGTTTGAAGAATATGGAATTCATGCTTTTGTGGCAAAAGGCAGAGACGAGTCTTTGCACATCAAAAGAGCCTTGAAAGCGGTATATGACGAAAAGCCATATTGCACTCCAAGAATCAAACAACTTCTCAGAAGTGTAGAAGATATTGATGAAATAGATAAAAACGATATTAAAATCTTAAATTTTCTTTCTAGAGGGCTTTCTCAAAAACAAATTTCAGAAACACTTATTCCACCATGTAGTCTTAGTCGTGTTGAAAAAAGTATAGGCAGATTAAAAGTGCTTTTGGATGCAAAAAACCCAGTGCAACTTATTTCTCTAGCAAAAGATAGAGGCATTATATAATGATTTATTTTAAGCTTTTACACGCTTTCGCGAAAGCGAACTCTTCCTGAAAATAATTGCCATCAAAAACTTAAGATTAGATCTTTGTTGTAATGTTTGAAGCACATTATCTATTCATCCATTCTTTAAAATCACTTGTTTTAGGTCTACTCACAATAAACTCCTGATCGCGAGGATTTGCTACAGAAAGCTTTACACGATGATTAAAATAAGATTCTATTTTCTGAATCGCATTTTTAGATACAACTTGTCCGCGGTTAATTCTAAAAAAAGTGTTTTGATCTAAAGAGTTAAATAATTGATCTATCGTTTCATCTATAATATAGCGTTTGCTAGCAGTGATGCCAAAAGTGATACTCTCTTGAGAATACACATACAATAGTTCTGTAACCTTAATTTGCACAAATCCGTTTCCTTCTTTTACGAGAATACCTGTTCGTGACTCAACGGTTTGAATAGTTGTAAGAAACTGTTTTAAAATAGCAGGATCAATAGTTGGTGTAAGCGTTTGGTTTGATTTGCCAAATTTGTCTAAAGCTTTCGTAAGGTCTTCCCGCTGTATAGGTTTTAATAAATAATCGATGCTATTTACTTTAAAAGCTTGAATCGCATACTGGTCAAAAGCCGTTGTAAAAATGATAGGCGCTGCTACCTCTATATTTTGAAAGATTTCAAAACTAAGTCCATCTGCCAGTTGGATGTCCATAAACACGAGATCGGGAGTTGTGTTTTTCTGAAACCAAATCACAGCATCTTCTACAGTATCTATAATATCTAATAATTGATACTCAAAGTCACAGGCTTTGAGCATATTTTGTAATTGACTTGCCGCTCTTGGCTCGTCTTCAATGATCAGTACTTGCATAATTAGTTATTTTGATCTGATAGTTTTAATAATGGTAGCGCGACTGTAAATACATGCCCATTATTTTTTATTTCAATAGGTTGATTAGAGATCAAAGCATAGCGCTTTTCAATATTTTTTAACCCTAATTTGGTAGAAGGTAACTGTGTCGATTTTGACTGAATCTTATTTTCAACGCACACGTGATGATCTTTAATGAATACATCTATAAGAAGTGGTTTAGATCTTGAAACCACATTGTGTTTAATCGCATTTTCTAGTAATAGCTGCATACTCATAGGAACAATCATACTATCTAAAGACGTTTCAGGAAGATTCCATTGCACTTTTAGATTATCTCCAAAACGTTCTGATTGAATATGAATATACGCACGAGCAAATTTAAGTTCGTCTCTGAGCGAAATCAAATTTGAGTTTCCAGACTCTAATATAAAACGGTATACATTAGAAAGTTTATCAACAAATTCCTTAGCGTCTTCTTTGGAGTTTTGATCGATAATATCACGTAGTGTATTAAGCGTATTAAAGAAAAAATGTGGTTGCGCCTGATTTCTTAAAGCATCTAATTGCATTTGTACCATCATCTGTTTTGCCTGCTCTTCTTCCCTTATTATTTTTTTGAGCATCGCGTGATAATACATAGCTTCATAAATAGCCTGTACCATCACACTAATGATAATGATAGGAAGAAGTACGTTGAATCTATCTAAGATGTTATAATAGAAATTATTGAAAAATAAACTAACAATAGAACTTCCCGTGTAGTCAATAAAAGGTACCGAAGTGATAATAAAAAGAAAAGCAATAATGATGCGTTTTACAGTATCTTGAAATGCAATATACTTTTTTCGCAAGTAGATAAGTACACTTCGCATAAAGAACCAATTAATGATTGTAAATGATAAAGAAATACTCCAATAAATAATAGCCTCACCAAACGGATAACGTGAAAATGAATTATTAAAAAGATAATCTGTCACAAAACTTAAAATGATAATCCCAATAATGGTAAACCAGAAGTCGTTAAACCCTAAATACTTGATACGTTTCTCTTTGTTAAATAACATTTTTCTTTTTTTAGTAAGGATCAAATAGATGGTGTTTGGTTATAGTTTTTCTGTATACGCTTTCGTACTTCGATAAACTCAGTATAAACTTCGGCTTTGCCGAAAGCGTAAAAAAACTGATATCTATTGTTTCTAATTTTTAGTTTACTTCGTAGTCTCTACTACGTGTGATTATAATTTAATAAGTGGCATTCCTTGTTTGGCTTGATAAAAAGTAAAGCCAATGAAAGAAGCAAATAGTATCCCAAAAATAACCACAACAATCACTTGATTTCTAGTTGGAATATTCCATTTTTTAGATACCCATACTGCGAATAACGGTATTATTTGGATGCTATGCAATCCAAAAAAGTGAGCAACTCTAAGGTCTCCAGCGATCGTACTCCAGTTTAGTAATGGTAATCCAGCACCTCCATCAGCCACACCCACATTGTGTGCCACTTGACTTATCATTTGCCCGCCGATCCAGCTTCCTACAACCATAATGATCCATCCCATAAGGATTGCCCATTGTATAGGTCTAGGGGTTCTTAATTTTAATCGTATGGTTTCAAAAATGAAGAATACCATGATCACAACGTTGATTCCTATTAATATGCCCATCGCCATAAATAGCAAAGCATCAAAAGCAGAAGACATATTGTAATGTGATTGTACGCCTCGCGCAGCTTGATACAAAATGATGCTAATTTCAAATAATAATGCAAACGAATTAATATTGTTAATGATGTTTTTCTTCCTTGTGGAAAAAGGATATAAGGTAATAAGATATCCAAAAGTAAAAATGTAGATCGCTCCAGAAATAGTAAACTTTAATGGTTTGATCCAAACATTAATACCTAGTAATGTTCTATCATCAACCATCAATCCAATCACACAACCTACTGCCATTAATAGATGGATGATCACAATTCCATACAGGATAGGACTTGATATTCTTACAGTGTTGATTACGTTTTTGATTGTATTCATGATTGCTTTTTTAATTTGATAGCTCTTATAATCATAAATAGAAGAAACCCGATAGGTCCAAACATAAATGTTCCAAAAAGGCATGGCGCCATAAGCACTTGATGAATGTGTAGTTTTTTATTCTGATCCAGCATCCACATCCCAACCACAAGATCAAACGCGAGATAATGTACCCAACCCGCTAAGACCGCATTTTGTTCTGTAAATAATGCCATAACAGCATCTAGACTCCCAAAATCCATAGCACCACCTATGTGTATCGCTTTAAAAATATACACAGCATATACAGCTGATAAGGCTAATGGGATCACTTTGTAGTCTATGAAGAATCGGGTGACTTTCCATTTGGGTAATAAAATCATCAAAATCCACATGGGCATAGTAATCATCCCTGCAATCGAAAAAACTTCTGTTGGCGTCATAAGGTTCGTTTTAATTAATTGATAGTTCAAAGATGTAACTATTGTATCAAACCTAAAATGACTTAATGTTGAATTGTCGTTAAGGCTTTTTGAATTGTTTGTGATTATGATCAACCACTACTTTGGAAGTAGAAGAAAAGGTATGAGACTTATAAAGACCTATTGTGTCTGCTTTTTTGTTTGCCAATAGACAAGAGATCAACATATATCAGGAACGAATAAATAAGCTATTTCTATATTTTTCAACTGATTTATTTTGAATTTTCCCCACTATAAGAATGGTTTGTTTCAATATCACTTTGGAGATAGCAACGCAACCTTTTCTATTCCTTACGTCTTATTAAGACAACACAATTTTAAAAAATGAAATACAAAAACACACTAGTAACAGTTATCATGTCATTATATATTGCTCTTTTTATTAGTTGTAGTAATGACACTGAGGATACTATAATAGAAGCCCCTCAATTAAATACTATTTTTGAAGGAGATGTTATTCTTTCAAGTCAGCAAGAAGTGATTCAATTTGGCACACAAAATTACACTGAAATAACAGGCATTTTGTACATTGGAATTTTTGATGAAACGGCTTCTTCTCCTACAACCAACATTAATAGTTTAATCCCTTTAAATACCTTAACAACTATTGGGGGTAATGTGACAATTATATACAATCCGTTGCTAGAAAATCTTTCGGGCTTAGATCAGGTAAAAACTATAGGAGGAAATCTATCCATTAACTCAAATGCTACATTACTAAATGTAGATAACCTAAGCGGACTTTCCTCTATTATTGGTGGGTTGGGGATATTGGATAATATTTCATTGTCAAATATTAATGGATTTAGCAACCTAGAAAATACCAGTAGTATAAATATAAGTCGTAATGATTTATTAGAAAACCTGAATAGTCTTACTAACATACAAACGATTGAAGAATTGATAATCATTGAAGATAATAATTCTTTAACAGATATAGATGGTTTGAGTACTATTAGTAACGTTAATGGCTTACTATTTATTGGAGGGAATAATGCTTTAGAGCACCTTAATGGACTTAGTGGTTTGACTACTATAAATAAATCGCTAGTCATTCAGGATAATAATGTGCTTACTAATATTGATGGATTGACTAATATTACTCAGATTAACGAAGGACTTTTCCTCCAGTTTAATCCTTCGTTACAAAACATTGATGGTTTAACTCATTTACAAATGGTCGGTCAAAGATTTACAATCATTGAAAATATGATGATTACAGATCTAGATGCTTTAGCAAATCTTATGTTTGTAGGCGAAAATTTTAATATTTGGTCTAATAGCTCTTTAAATGACTTATGTGGATTGCAGACACTATCAAATACGACAAATGGAGTCATTGGAGATTTTAGTGTCATTGATAATAGCTATAATCCGACGATAAATGATATTATGAATGGAGATTGTAGTCAATAAATTATGGGTTAAAATGGATTTTATACGCTTTCGCTAAAGCATATAAAGAAGAGTTGTTGGCACAACACAAAAAGTTGTGGGGTATCTAAATTTGAGACAACTTTGCTTTAAAAAATTTTATGCCCTCAGACGCTTTATTTGCTGTAGCCCATTTATTACTCCCTGAAGTTCTTGTAACTTATTTTGAGATGACTAAACACGAGGTAAAAGGTGAAGAGATACACTTTTACTTCACAGAGAACAATA